>ENA-OUOG01000075-OUOG01000075.1-marine-metagenome-genome-assembly--contig:-NODE-75-length-110343-cov-6.810640_pt1 | contig 110343 bp, 103 predicted proteins | sample MGYA00248635_ERZ508505 | MGnify/ENA primary metagenome ERZ508505 (study PRJEB26176, sample SAMN06267871) | marine metagenome | isolation source: Saanich Inlet, British Columbia, Canada | place: Pacific... | reverse complement strand
ATGTCATTGTTAAAGATCTTCAAAAAGGAACTTCGAGTGATTTTGACGGGAGTTACGAATTGGTTTTAGAAGAGGGAGAATACACGCTGATTTTTTCGTTTTTAGGATACAAAACCGTTGAAATTTCTGATGTAATAGTCCAAGTTGATCAGGTAAATGTATTGAATGTTACTCTGGAAGAACTTTCGCAGGGCTTGGATGAAGTAGTTGTTACTGTTAGTGCTAGGCAAAATACAGAGCAAGCCGTTTTAACCTTTCAAAAGAAATCGGTGAGTTTACTGGACGGTTTGTCTTCGCAAAGCTTTAAAAAAACGGGCGCAAGTGATATCGCATCGGCCGTAAAAAACGTTCCTGGAGTTTCGGTTCAAGGAGGTAAGTATGTATATGTTCGAGGTTTGGGCGATCGCTATACCAAGTCAATTTTGAACGGCATTGATATCCCCGGATTGGATCCCGATCGCAATACCATTCAAATGGACTTATTCCCAACCAACATATTGGATAATGTACTGGTTATTAAATCTGCCACAGCCGATATGCCAGCCGATTTTACCGGTGGAATTGTTAATGTAATTACCAAGGAATTCCCCACTCAAAAAGAGTGGAGTGTATCGATTGGTACTTCTGCAAATCCAAATATGCATTTTAATAGTGATGCTTTGGATTATGAAGGTGGAAAAACCGATTTTTTAGCATTTGATGATGGAACGCGATCGCTGCCTACAAATCCTAATGCGAACTACTCCCCCATAGATGTAATTAACAATCCCATTCTAACAGAAGTAACCAAAAAATTTACTCCTACATTGGCTGCTGAGCGAAAATCGAAAGGACCCAACCTAAGTCTTTCGATTTCTGGTGGAAATCAATTCAATGTTGGAGAAAGTGGAAACAAACTAGGTTTTTTTGGATCGCTTTCTTATAAAAACAACAGTACTTTTTATAAAAATGCCGAAGATAATACCTATCGAAGAAGCTCAAACAAAAGTGTGTATGATATAGAAGTCAATCGAACTCAAATAGGAGATTTATCGACCGATAACGTTATATTGAGTGGTATGACGGGTGTCTCATTTAAGACCAATACCTCCAAATACAAACTCAACTTACTGCACATTCAAAATGGACAGTCGACTTCAGGGGTTTTTGACCAATCGCTAAGATTTTCAGATTTTGAGAACTATTTAAAAGATAATTTAGAATATGTTGAGCGATCTATATCCAATGTGCTTCTCTCTGGAGATCATTCTATTTTAGATGGTTCTTGGAAAGTGGCCTGGAAGCTTTCGCCTACTCGTTCGTCAATTCAAGACAAAGATGTAAGAACAACCGCTTTTAGAATCAACGATGAAGGAGGCTTTAGTATTCCCCAAAACCTTCGCCCCACTCGTATTTGGAGAGATTTACAAGAAGTCAACGTAGTTGGTAAATTGGACGTAACTAAAAAACTCACATTGTTTGGAAGAGATGCTCGGCTGAAAACCGGAGGTTATGCTTCTTTTAAAGAGCGTGATTTTAACATCTATAAATACGAGATCGCTATTAGTGGTTTCAAAGGAATTTCGGAAGGAGACTCTAATCAAATTTTGGCAGCTGATAATATTTGGTCTTTAGAGAACCCAGAAGGAAATTATATAGATTTATTATCTACGGTGGCTGAACAAGGAACGTCTTTTAGTGCAAAGCAAATTACTTTTGCTGGCTATTTTTCGTCAGAATTTAAGGTGTCTGAATCTCTTCGAACCGTGTTGGGTCTTCGTGTTGAAAAATTTGATGTATTCTACACTGGTGTAAATAGTTCAGGAAAAATAGCGCTAATCAATGCTAAAGTAATCGATAAAATTGATTTGTTTCCTTCCGCAAATTTTATTTATGCGCTAACCGATGAAAAAAACATTCGCTTGTCGTATTCAAAAACTACTGCAAGGCCTTCATTTAAGGAAGTTTCTATTGCTGAAATATTTGACCCACTTTCGAACCGAACTTTTTTAGGAAATATCAATTTAGAGCCTACTTATATTGACAATTTGGATTTGCGTTACGAAATTTTTGGCGAAAATGCATCCTTTTTTGCGATAAGCGGGTTTTATAAATCGTTTAAAGATCCTATTGAATTGACCTATTCCGAAGCTGCTGCTGATAATTTTCAACCCAAAAACCTAGGAAATGCCGAGGTATTTGGAGTTGAATTGGAAGTTCGAAAAAATTTAGACTTTATGGGAGCCGATAACTGGAATGTAAATCTAAATACTTCCATTATTAAGTCCAAACAAGATTTTAGCGAAAGCGAGTATAATTTGCGTTTATTGGGGTTGAGGGAAGGCGAGACTATAGAAAAATCAAGAACATTGCAAGGACAGTCTCCTTTACTAATAAACGCTGGACTGACTTATAATAATGAAGACAATGGAATTCTTTCAGGGCTCTATTATAATGTTCAAGGAAAAACATTGGAAATAGTAGGAACTGGGGTTGTTCCGGATGTATATACGCTCCCTTTTCACAGTTTGAATTTTAATTTTTCAAAGAATTTTGGAAAAGACAAAAAGCACGCAATTACACTACAAATTAGTAATGTGTTAGACTCCAAAAGAGAAAGTCAATATGAGTCTTTTAAGGCTGACAACAAAATCTTCACACTTAGAGAACTAGGAAGAACTTTTTCGGTGGGGTATCAAATTCAATTATAGAAAATTAGTTTTAGGCAACTTTATTTGAATTTATTTAATTGCCTTTGACCAAGACAGTTTGTATAATGACTTAACGTTGATTTATTGGTAGTGTTAGCTATTAAAAACAACTACAACTCATCCCATTGGTAATGGATAAAAAGTTCTTTTTTAATAATTTTTCCCTTTCTTTTGCAAACGCTCAATCACAAAACAATTATATTTATTAACGGAAAAGTTAGAAACATTGCTATAGCCAACAAAGGAGGCCATATGCACACATAACACTAGAACATTGGAGGTTATTGTACCTAAATTTCACCCGATAGAACTGTAAAAGTGAAAGAAAAAACCAATATACAATGGGAGTATCAAAGTAAGTTTTTGGTCTGAAACTATAAATACAAACAAATACAAGCTGTTATTGATATCATCGGGAAAACGAAGACAGCAAGCGTTCCATTCCAAGTGAATATTCTTCTGTAAACCTTAACATTTAAGTAACATTGTAAAATGTACATATTAGGACATTTGTAACAAGTACAAATTATTATAACCAACCGAAAGCGCTTTAACTTATGGACACTATATATTTATTAATGATTGTAGCTTTAGCATTGCTAGCTATTGCAGATCTTATTGTGGGAGTTAGCAACGACGCTGTAAACTTCCTTAATTCTGCGATTGGTTCGAAAGCTGTATCGTTTACAAATTTAATGATTGTCGCTAGCTTAGGAATTGCGCTTGGAGCCATTTTTTCGAGTGGTATGATGGAAGTAGCTCGTAAAGGAATTTTTAATCCAGGAGAATTTATGTTCAACGAAATCATGATCATATTTATGGCCGTGATGATTACAGATATTCTTTTATTGGATTATTTCAACTCTGTTGGAATGCCAACCTCTACTACTGTATCCATTGTTTTTGAATTGTTAGGAGCTGCAGTTGCCATGGCTTTAATTAAAATTGGTGTAGCGGGTGGTGATTTTTCTGAAATCGTTAATTACATCAATACCTCAAAAGCAACTCAAATCATTTTTGGAATTCTATTGTCCGTTGTGGTGGCATTTTCTGTTGGTGCTGCCGTTCAATGGGTTTCAAGACTATTGCTTTCTTACGATTTTGAAAAAAAAGCAAAATGGGTAGGCGCTGTATTTGGAGGAGTTGCCTTGACTGCAATTACCTACTTTATTTTGATAAAAGGAATCAAAGGTACTCCTTATGCCAAAGTTAGTTTTGATATTATTAGCGGAAATACTATCCAAGATTTTATAGAAAATAATGTGTTGGCAATTGTAGCCGTTACATCTGTTTTTTGGTCTTTACTCTCCTATCTATTGATTCGTATTTTTAAAACTAACATCTACAAACTAATCATTTTAGTAGGGACTTTTGCTTTGGCATTGGCATTTGCTGGTAATGATTTGGTTAATTTTATCGGAGTTCCTATTGCTGCATGGCAATCGTACGGTGCTTGGGTTGATTCAGGACTTGCTGCCAATGAATTTAGCATGGGTGTATTGGCTTCCAAAGTTCCCACTCCCAGTCTCCTATTGTTTTTTGCTGGGATGATTATGGTGGTTACACTTTGGTTTTCTTCCAAAGCAAAAAGAGTCGTTAAAACCTCCATTGACCTGTCAAGTCAAGGCGATACCAAAGAGCGTTTTGAGCCAAATTTTCTTTCCAGAGTGTTTGTAAGATTAGGTATAAAAGCTTCTGAATACACAAATACATTGATTCCTAATAAAGTGCTCCAAAAAATCGAGAAACAATTTGAGCCTATCGAAATTCAAAAAAATACAGCCGTAGCGGAAGCCGACAAACCTGCCTTTGACATGGTAAGAGCTGCCGTTAACCTTATGGTTGCAAGTGTGTTGATTTCTATTGCTACTTCCTACAAACTCCCCTTGTCAACTACCTATGTCACCTTTATGGTTGCTATGGGTACTTCATTGGCCGATAAAGCTTGGGGAACCGAAAGTGCTGTGTATCGTGTAGCAGGTGTACTGAATGTTATTGCTGGATGGTTTTTTACGGCAATTATTGCCTTTACCGCAGCAGCTACTATCGCCTATTTAATCAACATAAGCGAATTGATGATTGCTGTGTTACTTTTTATTGCCTTTGTTATGCTCATCAAAAGCTCCTTAAAAAAGACAAAAAATGGAAAATCCGATGAGGGAGAATTGAGAAACGCCGAAAGCAGCTCTATTCAAGGGGTTATTCAAGAAAGTGCCAAAAACGTAGCCAATGTTGTTAAACGCAGTCAACGGATTTATTCCAATGCAATCGAAGGACTTGCTAAACAAGATTTGAATTTGTTAAAGAAAAACAAACGACAAGTTGTTAAGCTTTCCGAAGAGGTAAACGACTTGCGCGATCATATCTTTTACTTTATAAAAAATCTGGATGAATCGAGTTTGGGGGCAAGTAACTTTTACATTAGTCTTTTGGGCGATTTGCAAGATATTACTCAATCTTTGGAATATATTTCAACGGTAAGTTTCAAGCACGTAAACAACAATCACAAGAAATTAAAATACAATCAAATACAAGAATTAAAGGATATTGATCATAAATTGAATTCATTATTAAACGAAATCAGGGACATTTTCAGTCAAAATGAGTTTTCTAGAATTGTTGAAGTATTGTCTAAAAAGCAGTCATTGTTTGATACTATTACATCCAAAATAGAAGCGCAAATAACCCGAACCAGATCGGATGAGTCGAGTCCTAAAAACACAACGCTATACTTTTCATTGTTGCTAGAATCAAAAGATTTAATCAGCACAATGATGTCCTTTTCGGAGTTGTATCATAATGAGTTTGATGCCTCTATTAAGCCAGCTACTATTAAGGAAGAATAAACGTTGTAAATGCTTTCCAACAAAAAATGCGATTCGTTTGAATCGCATTTTTTGTTCATTACTTATAAAGAATTATGAACCACACATCAAGCAATCATCGTCTTCGCTTTCACGCGATTTGGCAAGCATTTCCTTCAGCTCATTGGGTGTTAAGGGCTCCACAGGTATCCCTGCAGGCTGCACTTTCCCAACAGTTGGACTGGGCTGCTGAATTTCCTTTTTCTTTTGAGTCAAGGTAAATTTAATCGCATCCACAGCCGACTTGGTTCTCAAATAATACATTCCGGTTTTAAGACCTGATTTCCATGCATAAAAATGCATTGAAGTCAATTTTGCCATGGTAGCTCCCTCCATAAACAAGTTCAAAGATTGTGACTGATCGATAAAATATCCTCTATGACGAGACATATCAATAATGTCTTTCATACTCAGTTCCCAAACTGTTTTGTACAATTCCTTGATATCGTCAGGGATAGATTCTATTCCTTGAACGGATCCATTGGAACGCATCAATTCTTGTTTCACATCTTCGTTCCAAAGCCCTAAATTAACAAGGTCCTCCAACAAGTGTTTGTTTACTACAATAAACTCTCCTGATAACACTCTCCGTGTATAAATATTGGAAGTATAGGGTTCAAAGCATTCATTATTTCCTAGAATTTGTGAGGTAGAAGCCGTAGGCATCGGTGCCACTAACAAGGAGTTTCTGACTCCATGCTTAAGGACCGATTTTCTCAACTTAGCCCAGTCCCAACGACCGCTCAATTCTTCGTCCTTAATTCCCCACATATTGTGTTGAAATTCTCCTTTTGACATAGGAGAACCTTTGAATGTCTCATAGGGTCCGTCTGCTTTGGCCTCTTCAACAGAAGCAGTTACAGCGGCAAAATAAAGGGTTTCAAATATTTCTTGGTTCAGTTTTTTGGCTTCATCTGAAGTAAAAGGCAAACGAAGTTTGATAAAAGCATCTGCAAGTCCTTGCACACCCAAACCTACTGGGCGGTGTCTGAAATTGGAATTTTCCGCTTCTTTAACTGGATAATAATTTCGATCAATAACTCGATTCAGGTTTTTGGTTACTTGTTTGGTAACCTTAAACAATTGCTGGTGATCAAAAGCATTATCTTTAATAAACATAGGCAATGCAATAGAAGCCAAATTACAAACTGCTACTTCATCTTCGGAAGTATATTCTAGGATTTCTGTACACAAATTGGAGGAGCGAATGGTTCCTAAATTTTGTTGGTTTGATTTTCGATTCGCTGCGTCCTTGTATAACATGTAAGGAGTTCCTGTTTCAATTTGAGATTCTAGTATTTTGTCCCAAAGTTCACGTGCCTTTATGGTCTTTCTTCCACGGCCTTCTTTCTCATAATTTGTGTACATTTTTTCGAATGCTTCACCATGACAATCATACAATCCTGGGCATTCGTTGGGGCACATTAAAGTCCACTTGTCATCTTCTTCAACACGTTTCATAAACAAATCCGAAATCCACATGGCGTAAAACAAATCTCTTGCCCGCATTTCTTCTTTTCCATGATTCTTTTTAAGCTCTAAAAAGTCGAAGATATCAGCGTGCCAAGGCTCCATATAAATTGCGAATGACCCTTTGCGTTTTCCTCCTCCTTGATCTACATATCGTGCCGTGTCATTAAACACTCGAAGCATCGGAACAATTCCATTGGAAGTTCCGTTAGTTCCAGAAATATAGGATCCTGTAGCGCGGATATTATGAATAGACAACCCTATACCTCCGGCTGATTGCGAAATTTTGGCCGTTTGCTTTAGGGTGTCATAAATTCCGTCAATGCTGTCGCTTTTCATTGTCAACAAAAAGCATGACGACATTTGAGGTTTTGGAGTTCCCGAATTAAATAAGGTTGGCGTTGCGTGGGTAAAGTATTTTTTAGACATCATGTGATAGGTCTCAATAGCCGCATCAACATCATTGAGGTGAATTCCTATCGAAACACGCATCAACATATGCTGAGGACGCTCTACAATGTTACCGTTGAGTTTGAGTAAATAGGATCTTTCTAGTGTTTTAAAACCAAAATAGTCATAATTAAAATCACGATTGTAAATGATTGTTGAGTCTAACAATTCGGCATTATCATCAATGACTTTTTTGACCTCATCAGAAAGCAAGGGAGCGTCTTTTCCGGTTCGTGGATTGACATATTGATGCAAATCCGTCATCGTTTCGCTGAATGATTTTTTGGTGTTTTTGTGAAGATTGGAAACCGAAATTCGAGCCGCTAATTGAGCAAAGTCAGGATGCGTTGTGGTCATAGTTGCAGCAATTTCTGCCGCCAAATTGTCCAATTCCGATGTCGTTACTCCATCATAAAGTCCTTCAATAACACGAACAGCTACCTTTACTGGGTCTACTAAATCGTTCAATCCATAACACAACTTTTTAATTCGAGCCGTTATTTTATCAAACATCATTGGCTCTTTGTGACCGTCTCTTTTTACTACATACATGAATTTCTAGTTTTTATTTTGGTTAATGAAGCCTCTCGCCCTATCAAACAAAAAGTGTGTTTGATTTGAGAAAAAAGCTTTATAATTAGGTGACGACAAGCGTCTAGTTATTGTTTAAAAATCAGCGTCGGTACTAAATTTAGCCGACTGGGTATCATTGTTAAGTACACCCGCTTTTTGATATTCCGATACTCGTTTTTCAAAGAAATTGGTTTTTCCTTGCAAGGAGATCATATCCATAAAGTCAAAAGGATTTGTAGCATTGTATTCTTTTTCACACTCGAGTTCAACCAACAATCGGTCAGTAACAAACTCCAAATATTGGGTCATTAGGTTTGCATTCATACCTATCAAACTTACAGGAAGTGATTCAGTAACAAATTCTCTTTCAATATTAAGCGCATCTATAATAATCTCGCGAATTCTTTCTTTTGAAACTCGGTTAACGAGGTGGTTGTTATGAAGGTGGACTGCAAAATCACAGTGAACGCCCTCATCTCTAGAAATCAACTCGTTAGAAAACGTAAGTCCGGGCATAAGTCCTCGTTTTTTTAACCAATAAATAGAACAGAAAGCTCCTGAAAAAAAGATTCCTTCAACGGCTGCAAAAGCAATAAGTCGTTCGGCAAACGAATCCGATTCTATCCATTTTAGCGCCCAATCGGCTTTCTTTTTAATAGCTGGAAATACTTCAATAGCCTGAAACAATTCGTTTTTTTCGGCCTCATCTTTTACGTATGTGTCGATCAAAAGAGAATAGGTCTCCGAATGAATATTTTCCATCATGATTTGAAATCCGTAGAAAAATTTAGCTTCTGAATACTGAACTTCGTTCACGAAGTTCTCAGCTAGATTTTCATTGACAATTCCATCAGATGCAGCAAAAAATGCAAGAATGTGTTTGACGAAATACTTTTCGTCCTCATTCAGCTTTTCATTCCAATCGCTAAGATCTTGTTGCAAGTCAATTTCTTCTGCAGTCCAAAAACTTGCTTCCATTTTTTTGTACCAATCCCAAATATCGTGATGTTCAATTGGAAATATAACAAAACGATTCTTGTTTTCTTGAAGGATGGGTTCGATTGCAGACATGTTTTATGTTTTAAAAATTAGTGTTGTAAAAAAATCAATTGGGGTTCTACAAAGATTTCAAAATGTTTGGAAAAATAAAAGGGGTACTTATCCACAAAGGGAGTTAGTTTTTAACAATTACTCGGTTTTTTCCTACGTCTTCTCTTTTTTGCGAAATTCGCAATTGTTTGTTTATCAGGTTTTTATGTTGATTTTTTTTCGTGTAACTCCTATAGACACTGAAAACATCAGCTAAACGTTAGCAGACAAAAAAATTAGCTGTCGTGGTATTGTTTTGCAATTTCCTCTAAAGAGGCATACCAGTCACTTCCAAATTTTCGAATCAAGGCTTCTTTAACAAATTGATACAACGGAACTTGAAGAGACGCACCCAAAGAGCAGGCATCGTCACAAATTTGCCAGGCATGATAATTTACCGCCGTGAACTCTGAGTATTTTTGAACTCGAATAGGGTACAAATGACACGAAATGGGTTTTTTCCATTCAATGGCTTTATCGTTATAGGCTTGCTCAATCCCACAACAAAGAACGCCTTTGGAATTGTAAGTGACATAAGCACACTCCTTATCATTTACAAGTGGGGTTTCCCAGTCGCCATCTTCACCTTTAATAAAAGTGCCTTGAGCGTCGATAGCGGCAATTCCTTCGGGTCGAAGATAAGGGCGAATGGCTTTGTGTTGGGATTCCAGTATAGCGGTTTCTTCTTCCTCTAAAGGAGCGCCGGCAGTACCTTCTATGCAACAACCTCCTTTACAAGCCGACAGATTACAAACAAATTCTTGTTCTAATATCTGCTCCGATACAATGGTTTTCCCTAAGTGAAACATCCCGCAAAAATAGGGATTTAAAACGGTAAAAACGGAACTGAAAATTTAGGAGTAAAAAAAATCAACTGATTAAAATTAAATTATCTTTGCTTGGTTATTTAATGAAATGATTGTGATGAATTTTAAAGAAATATTTACAGCAGGAATGGTTCTTTTTGCAGTTATTGATATTGTGGGGAGTGTACCTATAATTATTAGTTTGCGAAAAAAAGTAGGCCATATTCAATCGGGCAAAGCCTCTTTGGTAGCTTGCATCATTATGATTTCCTTTTTGTTTATAGGCGAAGAAATTCTCGGATTGATTGGTATAGATGTAAATTCTTTTGCGGTTGCAGGAGCCTTGGTGATATTGTTTTTAGCATTAGAAATGGTTTTGGGGGTTTCGTTATTTAAAGAAGAAAGCCCCGCATCAGCATCTGTAGTTCCTATTGCCTTTCCTCTGATTGCTGGAGCAGGAACCCTTACTTCTTTATTGTCGCTCCGTGCAGAATATGAACTTATCAATATCATCATTGCTATTGTATTCAATATTGTTATTGTTTATGCAGTACTAAAATCTTCCAAACGAATCGAAAGTGCTTTGGGAGCCTCAGGAATTGCAATTATTCGAAAGATTTTTGGCATTGTTTTATTGGCCATTGCTGTAAAGCTATTTGCCGGGAATATTCAAGAACTATTGTAACTTTTTTTAGATGAAAACACTGATTTATACACTATTGATTTTGAGCGTTTCTTTGTTAATTTTTAACGCTACCCAATTAAATTTTAATGACGTTTTGGAAGGGCAAAGTAAAATTGCTGTAATTGGGATTTTGGCAAGTTTGTGTAGTATATTGCTTTTGTGGATTTTATTAGTTTCTAAAAAAATAAAAGAAAAAACAAAACAATAATACGGTACTACAATTCTGAAAGATGTGTCAATTCAATTCCAGCTTGGGATAAAAACTCCAATCCCGTTGCATCTTTGTATTTTTTGTGATACACAACCCGTCGGATTCCTGCTTGATGGATTAATTTGCTACACTCTTTGCATGGAGACAGCGTAATATACAATGTTGCATCTTGACAAGATTGTGTGGATGCTGCCACTTTCATAATGGCATTCGCTTCAGCATGAAGAACATACCATTTGGTATAATGATTTTCATCTTCACATACGTTTTCAAAACCAGAAGGCGTTCCGTTGTATCCATCGGAAATAATCATACGATCTTTTACAATCAAGGCGCCTACTTTTTTTCGTTCACAATAGGAAAGTTTTGCCCACTCTAGCGCCATTTTTAAATACGCTCGATCGTATTTGAGCTGTTTTTCATCCATCCTTAGGAAAGTGTTGCGTTAATAATCATAGGTAAAACTACTCCAAAAACAATTGCAGAGCCTATCAAAATAAAATCGCGACGAGACACTTTAAACAATCCAACAATAATAAATGATATTAAAAAAACAACAAACCCTATGATCAGTTGAGCCAACTCTACTCCCAAGGCAAATTCAATCAAAGGAAGCAACTTGGAAGACAAGGAGCTGGTGATTTGTTTGAAATAAGTTGAAAACCCAAGCCCATGAATCAATCCAAAAAATAAAGCCGAAATAACAGAAACAATAAACGTTTGGTCAGAGCCTGCTCGACGTGCCGTGAGCATGTTGTACAAAGCAGTAACCATTATCGTGACTATAATCAAGTATTCTATCCAAGATGAAGAAACTCTAACAACACCATAAACAGAAAGCGCCAATGAAATACTATGGCCAATGGTAAATACAGTAATTAACCAAATAAGATTCCTCCATTGTTTGGATGCATAAGGCAAACATAGCACTACCAAAAATAGCAAATGATCTAGGGCGTTCCAATCCAAAATATGGTACAATCCTAATTTGGTATAAAATAAAAACTCATTCATCGTTTTTGTGTTTCAGTCAAACTTACAAAAAAAGCACTAGAATCCACGTTCTCGTTTAATTTGTTCATAGGCTTTTTGAATTTGTTGGAATTTTTCTTGAGCACCTCTTACATAGGCTTCTCCCAAATGTTGTACTTTATCGGGGTGGTGTTTTTTTGCTAAATTTCGATAGGCTTTTTTGATAGTCTCATCGGGCGCACTTCGATCTACTTCTAAAATTTTATAGGCACTCCCCACTTCTTTAACAAACATGGCTTTGATGCTATTAAAGTCCAGCATACTAATTCGAAGATAATTGGAAAATGTATTTAGTTTTTGAAGTTCTTGTTCTGAAATCTTGCCGTCTGCATTGGCAATCCCAAACAGAAAATGAAGCAGTTGTAACCGAATTTCGTAACGGGCAAACTGAACAAAAAAGTTGCAGATTTCTGTAGCAGAAATTTGTTCTTTATCCATTTGTTCGTTAAATACCTTAAAAACCGCGTTGGCTCGCTCTTTTCCATATGCCGAAACAAAATAATTTCGCACAAAGTCCAACTCTTGTTGTAGCACTTTTCCATCGGCTTTAATAATTAGCGAAGCAAGTGCTAAGAGTTTCAGCTCGAAATCTTGAGGCGTTATTTTGGAGCGTTGCCAGGTGTCAAAACCCCGTCTTTGATTTCCATTTTGAAACCCTTCTAAAAGACTTCCCATAAAATATCCCAAGACAGCTCCTGGTATACGAAAAAGGAAATATCCAATAATGGCCGCAATCCATTTCATTTGAGTCTGTTTTTAGGGAGGCTAAGTTAAAAAATGTTTTCCTTTAGAACGAAGCTTATTTTTGAATCTTTAGTATCTTTGCTGTTCAAAATTAAACGTTTTATTATGTATCCACCAGAACTTGTACAACCAATGCGAGAAGAACTTACCTCCATTGGATTTGAAGAAATTGTAACTTCAGCGGATGTTGAATCAGCAATACAAAACGAAGGAACTGCGTTGGTCGTGGTAAATTCTGTTTGTGGTTGTGCTGCAGCCAACGCCCGACCCGGAGCAAAAATGTCATTAAATAATGACAAAAAACCCAACCGGTTAATCACTGTTTTCGCTGGGGTCGATAAAGAAGCAACCGATGCCGCTCGTGGCTTTATGGTTCCATTTCCTCCTTCATCGCCTAGTATGGCGTTGTTTAAAAATGGGGAGTTGGTTCATATGCTAGAACGTCATCACATCGAGGGAAGACCTGCAGAGCTTATTGCAGAGAACCTCAAAGATGCCTTCAACGAACACTGTTAATTGACAACCCTCTTATGGAGGGTTTTTTTAATGAAAAAAATAGTCGCATACCCGCTCTCGTTTTGCTTTTATTTCCTGTTTGGGCTTGTGCTTTGTTTTTTTCATCCCATTCTTTGGGTAGGACATAAAATTTCGCCCAACTCATTGGATCGCTGTGTCAGCGTTTTGAACCTCTTTCTAATTCGATTGCTTCTTGTTTTAGGAATTCGCGTTTCTATTGAAAAACCTTCTTTAGAAAAAAACAGACCCTACATCATTGTTGCCAATCATCAAAGCACTTTTGATATTCCTCCCATATTGTGGTTCCTAAGAGACTTGCATCCCAAGTTTATAAGCAAAAAAGAACTCGGAAAAGGCATTCCAAGCGTTTCCTTTAATCTGCGTTATGGAGGATCGGTTCTTATCGATCGTAAAGATTCTATACAATCTATTAAAGCCATTCGAAATTTTGCAGTGGCTACCTATTCAAAGGGGCATTCTGCTGTTATTTTTCCCGAAGGAACGCGAAGTAAAAATGGAAGAGCGAAGAGTTTTAGACCCAGTGGTTTGAAAGTTTTATTGAAACACATGCCCAATGCTCTTGTGCTTCCAATAACTATCAATCATTCCTGGAAAACAATGCAATACGGAAGTTTTCCTATGGGGATTTGCGCACATATTCAACTTAAAGTTCATGAGCCCGTTGCCACAAAAGATATCGCAGTAAATGAAGTAATCGAAGCCGTGGAAAAAACAATAAAAGGAAGTATTGTTGCCTAAAATTTTGGAGTCTTTTTACTCAAAAATGCTTTGGTGCCTGTGATAAAGTCATCGGAATCAAAACACGAAGAAAATGCTTCCATTTCTACTTTGTATCCGTCAACTCCTTCAGAAAATCCAGCACGAATTGCGGCAATTGCTTTGGAGATGGCATTGGGTGAATTTTTAATTACTTTTTCTGCAATCGAAAACGACAGATTAAGGAGTTGATCGGAAGAAGTAACATGATTTACCAAGCCTACTTCCAAAGCTCGGTTGGCGTCAATCATTCCTGCAGTTAAAATCATTTCATGAGCAATTCCTTTTCCTACCAATTGCGGAAGTCGTTGTGTGCCTCCATAACCAGGAATCAATCCCAAGGTGGTCTCTGGAAGGCCCATCTTTGCATGATCGGATGCAACTCGAATGTGACACGACATCGCCAATTCAAGACCGCCTCCAAGCGCATATCCGTTGATTGCAGCAATGACAGGTTTTTTGCTTTGCTCAAGAAAATCAAAAACGAGTTCTTGGCCTTCTTTGGCTAAATCATACCCTTGTTGCGAATCGAAGGTGTGAAATTCTGAAATATCAGCTCCCGCAACAAATGCTTTTTCTCCGCTTCCTGTCAAAACAATAACACGAACTGCGTCGTCGTCTTGCAATGCAGCAAAAGCCCAATGAAGCTCTGTCAATGTTTGCTTATTAAGTGCATTGAGTTTTTTGGGCCTGTTGATGGTTACCAAAGCAATTTTTTGCTTGACAGTTACTAGGAGGTTTTTGTATTTCATAACGAATTATATTGCCGGAAAAACAACCCTAAAAGTGGTTTTCTTATTAGGTGTGGAAGTTAAAGTAATTGTGCCGTTATAGGTTTGAAGAATGTTTTTAACCATGGCCAGCCCTAGTCCCATGCCACTTGTTTTGGTAGTGAATTTGGGCTCAAAAATTTTATCTGTGTTTTTTTCTTCAATCCCTACTCCATTATCAATAACCTCGATCATGACGTTTTCTTTCTTTTTTTGTACTGAAACTGTAATGATTGGGTTGGGAAGATTTTCACATGCTTGTAGCGCATTTTTTACCAAATTAGTAATCACCCGAATCAACTGTGTGCGATCAAAAACAGCCCGAATTTCAGTATCGGAAGATTCAAATTGAATGTGTTTTTCATTGAAAATATCCAGTGCTAATTTGGTAATTTTCACCACGTCCAATTGCTCGGATTGTTGAGCAGGCATTTGAGCAAAATTGGAAAACGCAGAAGCAATGGAGGTCATGGTGTCAATTTGTTGAATGAGCGTATTCGAAAAATCATCGATTTCTTTTACGGCTGGGGGTTGATTTGAGTTGAATTTTTTTTGAAAACTTTGCACCGTTAAACGCATTGGTGTTAATGGATTTTTAATTTCGTGAGCCACCTGTTTGGCCATTTCTCTCCAAGCCTGTTCGCGTTCGCTTTTTGCTAATTTTTCTGCACTATCCTTAAGTTTGTCAACCATATTGTTGTAGGCATTCACAAGGGCCGAAATTTCTTTTCCCGATCCTGGAACATTGATTTTTTCGTTGCGTTTATTCAGACTTGTACGGGCCATTTTATAACTGATTTTTCCCAGCGATTTTGTGATGTATTTGGATACCAAAAAAGCCAAGAGTATTGCCACTAAAAACATAATAAAATACACTTGAATAAGGCGAATTAAAAACTCTCTTAGTTCCATAGAACTGAAAGAGTCATCGTCAAAATAAGGCAAGTTTAAAATTCCAATAGGCTTAAATTTAGCATCAACAATGTAAGTATATAAAGATCGGAATTGACCTTCATCATTGATGATTTTCTCTACAAACCGCTTATCTGAACTATTCATCAACGCAGATAAAACTTCCTTGTTCATAGTATGATCGCTCTTTTTTAAATTAAAATCGGCTATGGAGCTTAGCACCAAATTTCCAGACAAATTGTAGATGTTGAAATTAACATTTTGAACATCCGCAATTTGATAAATTTCATTTCTAAAAATAGAATCCAAATAGGTTTCGTCGGGTGAGTACAATGTATTTTGAAGAACATAAGCGATACTGGTTTGCAATTGAATTTCTTTACGCTCCAAACGCTGTTGATGGTATTCGTTGGACTGCTCTTGATATTGATAAATTGTTACGCCAGCAATGAGCATAGAGGCAACTAAGATCAACGAAATCATTGCCACAAAAATTCGAGTTCGAAGAGAAAATTGAGTTTTCATCTACAGGATTTATGTAAAGATACTAAAAGTTAAAGGGCTCTTTAAATCTATCGTCTGATTTGCTTGTAAAGTCGAATTCCTAACATCAAAAGGATTCCCAGTCCAACAATCCCCAACACACCAAAAAGCCAGCTAAACGAATCGCGTAACATCACTAAAAAAATTACCGCAAACAAAATAATCGTAGAACCTTCGTTCCAAATTCTCATTTTAGTAGAGGAATAACGAATTACATCGCTTTGCATTTCACGAAAAATCAAATGTGTTTTGAAATGATACGCGAACAAAAGACCTACAAATACTAATTTAATCAGCATCCATTGTTGTGTCAACCAGGCTGGCATTAAATACAGAAGCCAAGCCGCAAAAAATGTAGCCAATATTGCAGAGGGCCACGAAATTATATACCACAATCTTTTGGTCATTATTTTAAATTGAGCTACTAAAATAGCACTCTCAGGAGCTGGTTTCTGAGAAGCCTCAATATGGTAAATAAACAATCGAGGAATGTAGAACAGTCCCGCAAACCACGTAATTACAAAAATCAAATGCAAGGCTTTTATATAATTATAATATTCCAAAGCTTTTAATTTATTTTAATTTAAAAATACACGTTTAAAGTTGAATACGGTGCATTCATGCAAATATTATGACATCAACTTTTTAAGAAACGGGTTGCATTGCCCATTCGTCGATCCAGCGACTCAATACTTTTACCCATTCGTGATCTGTATTCAAACAAGGAACAACATGAAATTGTTCTCCTCCTTTTTCCATAAAATCTTCAGCGGCCTCCATACCAATTTCCTCCAATGTTTCCAAACAATCAGAAACAAAAGCAGGGGTCACTATCGCCATGTTTTTGGTGCCGTTTTTAGCAAAATCCTCAACAGTGGTATCCGTATAGGGTTGAAGCCATTTATCTCCTGCCAATCGCGATTGAAACGAAGAAGAATACGTGCCCTCTTTGAGTTCCAAATACTCCACTACTTTTCGAGTCGTTTCATAGCACTGATGTCGGTAACAAAATTGATGTGCGGAAGAGGGTGTTTGACAACATTGACCGTCGATTTTACAATGGGATTTGGTAATATCTGTTTTTCGAATATGCCGTTCTGGAATACCGTGGTATGAAAAAAGTAAGTGCTCCCATTCTTTGTCTTTTAGATAATTTTGAATAGAATTTGCTAAAACCCTAATATAATCAGGGTGGTTATAAAATGCTGGAAGGTTGGTAAATTCCATTTTCGGAAAAAACTCTTTTCGCAATGCTTCTGCCAACACCAAAATGGTTTCGGTGGAAGCCATAGCGTGTTGAGGGTACAACGGAATAAGCAACGTTTCAGTAACTCCTAAATCCGAAAGCTCTTGAAGTCCTTTCTTAATAGAAGGTTTTCCGTATCGCATTGCCAAAGCAACGGGTATGGATGTTAATTCTTTTACTTTTTCTTGAAGTCGTTTTGACAATACAATCAAAGGCGATCCTTCATCCCACCATATTTTTTGATATGCTTTTGCCGATTTCTTAGGTCGCGTATTTAAAATAATTCCTTTTACCAAAAGCGTTCTTAAAAATTTGGGTACATCAATGACGCGTTCGTCCATTAAAAATTCCGCTAAATATTTTTTTACATCTTTGGGTTGTGGGCTATCTGGAGAGCCCAAATTCACCAATAATACTCCTTTCATCTACCTGAATTTATTGTTTAATATAGTTTTAGTTGTTTACAAGGTTAAGGACATTAAGTATTTTTTTGGGGTAGTATTGTATTTCTTTTTGAAGGCTGTTATAAAATGACTCGCAGTACTATAACCTACTCGAAGCCCTACTTCATTTACGTTAAGATTGCCCGAAGAAAGCATTTTTCTTGCCATTTCCATTTTATAATCAAATAAAAAACCATAGACCGAATTCCCATATACTTGTTTAAAACCTTCCTTCAGTTTTTTCAAACTCAAACCAATCTCATCTGCTAAATCTTGTAAAGATGGTGGCTCGGCCATTCGGGATATGATAATCTCTTTGGCGTTTCTTATCTTTCTAACATTGGACTCATCCGTTAGAAAGGGGCATTGCTCTATATTGGCCTCTTCATTACGATTGAAATACAAACTCATCAACTCAAAAACCTTTCCTTTTAAATAGAGCGACTGAACAGAAGAATGCACTTGTTTTTGAGAAATTTGACTCAATACCACAGCCACCATGGGGCTAATAGGAAGGTCTTTGTAATATTTTTTTTCTTTGTTATCATCATTCAAAAACGAAATCTGATCGGCTTCTCGGGAAAAAAGACCGTGAAACTTTTTAATTGAAATCAATACCGATACCAGCCAAGAGTGAGGTTGTAAGGTTGCTCGAATAGGCAATTCTCTTTGGGGATTGTATAATAATAGCGAAGTTTCGGACTGAATGGGAAGCCGATAAGTACCATTATTAAACCCAAACTGCACCTCGCCACGAAGGCAAAAATGAAATTGAATGTAACTGTGATTTATTTCATGCTCCACCAAAATCGGCTCATGATGATCGTGGTATTTTGTAAGCACTCTCAAACCCTCCTCCACAACAACTTCCTCAATAGAACCTAAAGCGATATTTTTTTGAGAATCTATCATAAATTATTAATTTAGAAATGTTCTAAATTACACACTTGTTACTTTTATATTTTCAACAAAAATAGGACATTTAAGCATCATTTTATCTAAAAAATAAAAAAAATCCTTGAGCGTTATTAAAAGTTCTTTTAGCGTTATTTTTTAGTTTTTTAGTGAATTATTTTTGACCCAATGATTTATGAGCCCATTTCAAAAGGAAATACTTTTTATGCCATTGGCCTAAACTATAAAAAAGCCGACGCTAACAAGCGCGGTAGGTTTAGCGTACCCACAAAACAAATTGAGCTTTTATTACAAGACGCAAAAGATCAAGGAATCACATCCATCCTAGTCAATTCAACTTGCAATCGTACTGAAATTTATGGGTTTGTTAGCAATGCTAGTCATTTAATTACCCTGTTGTGTAACTATTCTGAAGGCACTCTTGAGGAGTTTGAAGACATCGGATATGTGTTCAAAAACGCCCAAGCCGTGGATCATATTTTCAATGTAGGTTCGGGATTGGATAGTCAAATACTTGGTGACTTTGAAATTATTGCTCAATTGAAAAAGAGTTTTTATCGGTCAAAAAAAATGAAACTGACAGATCCTTTCATGGAACGACTGGTTAATTCGGTTATACAAACTAGCAAACGAATTAAAAACGAAACTGAAATCTCTTCCGGTGTTACTTCAGTTTCATTTGCATCTGTACGTTATATTTTGGATAATGTAAAAAACATCACTTCAAAAAATATTTTGTTGTTTGGCATGGGTAAAATTGGAAGAAATACCTGTGAAAATCTAGTAAAACACACCCAAAACAACCACATCACACTGATCAATAGAACTCGAGGAAATGCAGAAAAAATTGCCGGAAAATTTCATCTAAAAGTAAAAGATTTTGCGGATCTAACAACCGAAATTCACACTGCCGACATTCTTATTGTTGCTACTGGAGCTTCGAAACCAACCATTACCAAAAATATGATTCATACCAACAAGCCATTACTCATATTGGACTTGTCTATCCCTAAAAACGTAGACGAAAATGTGTTGGAGCACGATCAAATTTCTTTAGTACACCTCGATGATCTATCAAAAATTACAGATCAAACGCTTCATCGAAGAAAGCAATACATCCCCCAAGCACAAAAAATCATTCAAGAAATTCGAAATGAATTTGATCAGTGGCTAACAACCCGAAAATTTGTTCCAACAATCAAAGCGTTGAAAAACAAATTGATTCAAATTCAGGAAAACGAAATTGCATCCCAACGAAAAAAAATTAAAAACTTCGACGAAGAACAAGTCTTGTTGGTTTCCAACCATTTGATTCAAAAAATTACGAATCAAGTTGCCAATCATCTTAAAGATCACGACGAATCAAACGATCGTTTGACCATGATTCAAGAAGTCTTTAAACTCAATCCTGATGAGTAGTCCGATTCGCATTGGAACTCGTGACAGTGATTTGGCTTTGTGGCAAGCAACTCATGTTCAAAAAAAAATGACCGCATTGGGTCTAAAATCTGTTTTGGTCCCTTTAAAATCCGAAGGCGATCAAAACCTAATCCAACCCCTTTACGAAATGGGAGTTGTGGGGGTTTTTACCAAAGTGCTAGATACCGCTTTGCTTAATGATCGTATTGACATTGCTGTGCATAGCATGAAGGATGTTCCCACACAACTCCCCGAAGGCCTCGTTCAAGTCGCTGTTTTGGAAAGAGAAAGCCCGCTCGATCTTTTGGTATTCAAAACGAATGAAATCGATTTTTCGAAACCACTAACGATCGCTACTAGCAGTCTTCGCAGAAAGGCCCAATGGCTTTGCAAATACCCACACCATCAAATTGAGGTGTTGCGAGGAAATGTAAACACGCGTCTTCAAAAACTTAAAACGAGTAATTGGGACGGCGCCATTTTCGCAAAAGCAGGACTCGAACGATTGAATATGGTTCCTAAAAACAGTATCGATTTGTTCTGGATGACTCCCGCACCAGCTCAAGGAGCTTTAATGGTTGTAGCAAAAAGTGAAAATCCAGAGCTTTGCAAATTACTTTCAAAAATCAATCACCCAAACACTGCCAAATGTGTTCAAATAGAACGTAATTTTTTGAAAACACTTCAAGGTGGGTGTTCGGCGCCCATTGGGGCTTTGGCTCAAATGAAAAACAAAGAAATTCACTTTGCTGGAAATATTTCTCATCCCAATGGAAATGATGCCGTAGTCATTGACAAAACTGCTAACATCAAAAGTAAAAATCTTGGGGAATTGTATGCCAACGAAATATTATCTCAAGGCGGGAAACGAATTTTAGAACAAATAAATCGATAAAAAACCATGAAAAGACATCGTGTTTTATCGACAAAAATTTTATCCGAAACTCAACGGGAACGATTGATTCAAGCCAATATTTCATTGATTCAAGCCAATTTTATTGAAACTAAATCGCTGTCTTTTTCGATTCCTACCAATTGTGAAAATTGGATATTTACAAGTCAAAATGCTGTGGAAGCCGTTTTTTCTTTATTAAAAAAAGAACAATGTATAGGCAAAAAGGTGTTTTGTGTGGGAGAAAAAACAAAATCCCTTTTAATCGAAAATGAGCAAAAAGTAGTAAAAATGAGTCGAAATTCACTAGAATTAGGTCATTTTATAGCAAAAAACTATAAAAACGAACCGTTTTTGTTTTTTTGTGGAAATCTTAAACAAGAAGATTTGCCTCATGTTTTATTAGAACATCAGATTCCACTTACCGAAGTTGTCGTTTATCAAACCCATTTGATTCCTAAAAAAATGGAAACCCCTGTGGACGGTGTTCTTTTTTTTAGCCCAAGCGGAGTAGAAAGCTTCACTCGCCTGAATCAACTGGGCAAATCCAAAGGCATTTGTATTGGCGAAACAACAGCCCAAGCGTTAAAACCTTACACATCAGATATTTCAGTAGCTACGTCTCCAACCATTGAAAACGTGCTGCTAAAAACAATTCAACATTTTGGCACTTATGAGTATGTTAAAAAATGATCTTTTTTTAAAAGCCCTTCGGGGTGAAACCGTTGAGCGTCCTCCTGTATGGATGATGCGTCAAGCAGGAAGGTACTTGCCTGATTTTATGAAGCTCAAAGAGAAGTATGATTTTTTTACCCGATGTCGAACTCCAGAGTTGGCTACCGAAATCACCGTAATGCCTATTGATCAAATCGGTCCTGATGCTGCGATTTTATTCAGTGACATTTTGGTAATTCCGCAAGCAATGGGCATCGAAGTAGAAATGAAAAACGGAATAGGTCCGTGGTTGCCCAATCCTGTTCGTTCTTTAGAAGCCGTTGCTCAAGTAAACGTACCCAACGTCGATGAGAGTTTGGGATATGTCCTAGAGGCTATCAAAATGACCAAAGAAGCGCTCAACAATGAAGTTCCGCTTATTGGTTTTGCGGGTTCTCCATGGACGATTCTCTGTTATTCCGTAGAAGGTCAAGGATCCAAATCTTTTGACAAAGCAAAGGGATTTTGTTTTTCGCAACCCGAAGCTGCCCATCAATTGCTTCAAAAAATCACCGACACTACCATTGCTTACCTCAAAGCCAAAGTAAAGGCTGGAGTGAATGCAGTTCAAATTTTTGATTCGTGGGGAGGCATGTTGTCTCCTGTAGATTATCAAGAGTTTTCTTGGAAATACATCCAACAAATCATTGACGCTCTAAAGGACGAAGCTCCCGTAATTGTGTTTGGGAAAGGATGTTGGTTTGCTCTTCATGAAATGTCGCAATCAGGAGCTGCTGCTTTGGGTATTGACTGGACCTGTTCGGCTCGTAACGCACGATATCTTACAGGAGGAAACATTCCCCTTCAAGGAAATTTTGATCCTTCTCGATTACTTTCTCCCATTCCAGAAATTCAAAAACAAGTTAAAATTATGATTGATTCGTTTGGGAAAGATCGATACATTGCGAACTTAGGGCATGGTATTTTGCCTAATATTCCTGTCGATCACGCAAAAGCTTTTGTTGACGCAGTTAAAAATTATCATTAATTTTTATATGAAAACATCATTCTCAAATTATATCGAACAACTGCAAGATCGCATTACCAACAGACTTGAACAACTAGATGGCGGTGCTACATTTCAGGAAGACCTTTGGGAGCGAGAAGAGGGCGGCGGCGGAAGAACACGCGTTATTGAAAACGGAAATGTGTTTGAAAAAGGAGGAGTCAATATTTCAAAAGTGCACGGAGAATTACCTCCATCCATGCAAACCTATTTTGGAGTAAAAGACTGTACTTTTTTTGCTTGTGGATTGAGTCTGGTGCTTCATCCTAAAAATCCAATGGTTCCAACCGTTCACGCCAATTGGCGGTATTTTGAATTGTACAACATGAAAGGAGCTAAAATCGATGCATGGTTTGGTGGCGGACAAGACCTAACTCCCTATTATTTGTTTGAAGAAGATGCGCTTCATTTTCACACAGTTTGCAAACGTGCTTGCGATGCGCATGAAGGTGATTTTTACAAAACATTCAAAGAAAAATGCGATCAGTATTTTTGGAACGCTCATCGAAACGAGGCAAGAGGTATTGGTGGACTGTTCTTTGACTATTGCAAAGCTACGGATACTTTTTCCATAGAACAGTGGGCAAATTTTGTGTGTGAAGTCGGAGATTCTTTTTTGGAAAGCTACGTTCCTATTGTTGAACGAAGAAAAGACACCGCCTATTCGAAGGAACAAAGAGAATGGCAGGAAATTCGAAGAGGGCGTTATGTAGAATTCAACTTGGTTCATGATAAAGGCACTTTGTTTGGACTCAAAACCAACGGACGAATTGAAAGTATTTTAATGAGTCTTCCCCCAAAAGTGCAATGGAATTATAACCATCAAGCTAAAAAAGGGAGCTCAGAAGAACAATTAGTTACGGTGCTAAAGCAGCCCGTAGAATGGATAAAATAAACGAATATGTACCCACTAAGAAGAAATAGAAGATTACGAACCACCCCTGCACTTCGGGCATTGGTGAGTGAAACGCAACTAAGCACTACAGACTTCATTGTTCCTTTGTTTGTAGTAGAAGGATCAGGGATTAAGGAAGAAATTCCTTCGATGCCCAACTATTATCGCTACAGCTTGGACCTTATTCGAAAAGAAGTAAAAGAATTATGGAGTTTGGGACTAAAATCCGTTCTTCTTTTTGTAAAAGTTCCTGACAAACTAAAGGACAACGCTGGCACGGAAGCGTTGAACGCTAAGGGATTGATGCAACGAGCCATTCAGGAAGTTCGGAATGCTGTCCCCGAAATGGTTGTCATGACCGATGTTGCTTTGGATCCCTACTCCAATTATGGACATGATGGCATTGTTGAAAATGGAATTGTGGTAAATGATGCGACCAACACTATTTTGGCCGAAATGGCAGTTTCTCATGCTAATGCAGGAGCCTCTATTGTTGCGCCTAGTGATATGATGGATGGTAGAATTTTAGAAATTAGAGAAGCTTTGGAAGATGAAGGATTTGTAGATACAGGCATTATGAGTTACAGCGCTAAATACGCTTCTTCGTTTTACGGCCCTTTTCGGGATGCGTTGGACTCTGCTCCAGGATTTGGAGATAAAAAAACATACCAAATGGATCCTTCCAATCGGTTTGAAGCAATCAAAGAAACACAAATGGATATTGATGAAGGGGCAGATATTGTTATGATTAAACCTGGTATTGCTTATTTGGACATTGTACGAGAAATAAGAAACGAAGTGGATGTTCCTGTTGCCGTATATCAAGTAAGTGGCGAATATGCCATGATTAAAGCAGCGGCTGAAAAAGGATGGCTCGATCATGACGCCGTAATGCAAGAACAGCTTTTAGCAATAAAACGTGCGGGAGCCAATATGATTGCTTCGTATTTCGCAAAAGATATGGCGCGGATTATAAACTCTTAAAATTAACTTCTCCCTAAAATCACTTGGGAACTTTGACAAATAAAGCTCCTGATGAATCTATTCAAGTAATTACAATTCTAACAAATACATTTAAAAAACGTATTTTTATAAAAAAATCATATGCAGCTCTTCATTAAACTTTTACGCAAATTAATATTCATTCTATTGATTTTTATTGGAGTCTTGTATTTTTCCGGATATGGATATCTTGTAGATATGGGATTTACTATTATCCGTACAGGAAGAGCAGGAGCGGGTATCGATGATTATAAATATTTTTACAATCGATCTATTGAAAAAAGTTCCAATCCACAGCCTTGGGCAATTCACAAAGACTATAATCAAACGCCTCCCACCAAAAAGCTGAGCCAACTTCATAAAGACTTGGGTACTGTTGCCTATATGATTATTAAAAACGATTCGATTTGGCACGAACAATATTTTGAAGGTTACGGAACAAGCTCTTTTAGCAATTCGTTTTCGATGTCTAAAAGCGTTGTTTGCGCCATGCTTGGAAGAGCTATTTCGGAAGGATTTATAAAAAATATTACCCAAAAAGTGGGCGATTATTTACCTGAATTTAATGACGGATATGCTGCACAACTCACAGTGGGTGACTTGGCTAGTATGTCGTCAGGTCTTCAATGGACAGAAAGCTACACCAATTTGCTTACGATTACACCTAGAGTGTATGTCGAAAAGGAGCTGAACGCACTCATGCGAACCATTCCCATAGAGTCTGAACCTGGTAAATCTTTTCGATACCTGAGTGGAAACACACAACTTTTAGCAATGGTACTTGAAGAGGCCACTGGTAAAAATGTTTCTACACTTCTAAAAGAGTGGTTTTGGGAAGATATGGGCGCAGAAAATGAGGTGCTATGGCAACTAGACGATGAAAACGGGAATGAAAAAGCCTATTGCTGCTTTAATTCCAATGCAAGGGACTTTGCTCGATTTGGAAAACTCTTTAAAAACAACGGTGTTTGGAATGGCAAAACCTTATTAGATCCCGAGTTCATTAAGCTATCTATCACCCCACGGTTTGAGGAAAGCCCACAATATGGTTACGGATGGTGGCTTGGAGAACGTGAAGGAAGAAAATTCTATAGCATGCAGGGACATCTTGGGCAGTATGTAATTGTACTTCCAGAAGAAAACACGATTGTTGTTCGACTTGGTCATCAAAAAATTGGCAACCTAAATGGCAATCCTCATCCCGAAGATTGTTACTACTACATAGAAGAAGCCCTTAAAATGATTGCTAATGATTCAACGTCTTAATCTTGAACATATTCTGTTTTTAGACATAGAAACAGTTCCGCTTTACAAAACGTATTCTGAAGTGCCCGAAATAGAAAAAGACCTTTGGGCAGGGAAAACACAGTACCAACGCAAAGATGAGTTTTCACCCGAAGCGTTTTATCCACGTGCCGGGATCTGGGCTGAATTTGGAAAAATCATCTGTATTTCTGTTGGGTATTTTGCTCCCGATCAAAGCCAAAGATCGTTTCGAATCACTAGCTTTTCGGGAAACGAAAAAGATCTATTGCTTTCTTTCAAATTATTATTAGAAACTTATTTTTTTGAAACCAAAAAACTATTGTGCGCTCACAATGGCAAAGAATTTGACTTTCCCTATATCGCCAGAAGAATGCTCATTCATAAAATTTCTCTTCCCAAAAAACTAGACTTGTTTGGCAAAAAACCTTGGGAAGTGCCTCACCTGGACACATTAGAACTTTGGAAGTTTGGCGACTTCAAGCACTATACTTCGCTAAAGTTATTGACTCATGTATTAGGAATTCCTTCTCCAAAGGATGATATCGATGGAAGTCTGGTTCGGGATATTTTTTATGAAGAAGAAGACTTGGATCGTATTGTCAAATATTGTGAAAAGGATGTCATCGCCGTTGCTCAAATAATACTTACCTTAAGGGCAGAAGAATTACTAAATGATTCTGAAATTATTCGCGTTTGAAAAACACAACCCCCATACTGTCTGTTCAAAATCTTTCCATAGCCTTTGGGAAACAAACAGTAGTTCACGACCTCAGCTTTGAGGTTTTTTCTGATGAAATTGTTGGAGTTGTTGGTGAATCAAGTAGTGGAAAGTCAGTAACGGCACTTTCCATAATGGGATTGCTCCCCAAAGGGAATAAACACATTCAAAAAGGGTCGATTCGATTTGAAACTATGGATTTGCACATGCTTTCAACAGATGAATTCAAGTCCCTTCGTGGAAATCAAATTTCTATGATTTTCCAAGAACCTATGAGCGCTCTCAACCCAAGTATGCGTTGTGGAAATCAGATCTTGGAGGCTATTTTATTGCACACCTCACTAACTAAAAAAGCGGCAAAAGAAGAAGTACTCCGATTGATGGAACTCGTCCAACTCCCCGACCCAAAAATTTCATTTTCAAAATACCCGCATCAAATCAGTGGCGGACAGCAACAACGTATCATGATAGCCTTAGCTATTGCCTGTCAACCCAAACTATTAATTGCCGATGAACCAACAACTGCACTTGATGTGACGGTTCAAAAAGAAATCATTTCGTTACTAAAGGATATTCAGAAAAAAACCAAAATGGCGATGTTATTCATTACCCATGATTTGGGTTTGGTTTCAGAAATTGCCGATCGATTGCTAGTCATGCATCAAGGGAAACTTATCGAACAAGGACTCGCATCAAGTATTTTTAAGTCTCCAAAAGAGACTTATACTCAGGGACTCTTGGGGGCAAGACCTCCCATGAAGAAAAGACCTTTACGACTTCCTACCGTTGCAGATTCTATGGATGAAAAAATATCCATTGCATTTGAAACAAAAAAAGCTCGGAACGAGAAGCATAAAAAAATATACTGCCAACCTCCTATTTTAGAAGCTGTGCATCTTAAAAAAGAGTTCATGACTCCAATAGGATGGCTAGGAGAAAAAAGTCGTTTTACGGCTATCAATGATGTGAATTTCAAGCTTTTTCCTGGCGAAACGCTCGGTCTGGTTGGCGAGTCGGGCTGTGGGAAATCCACGTTAGCAAAAGCAATTCTACAACTGGAATCTTTGGAGGAAGGAACGATTTTGTATGAGGGAATTGACATCAAAAAACTCAAAGGTGAGGCCCTTAAAAAATTCCGAAAGGAAGTGCAATTGGTTTTTCAAGATCCTTTTGCTTCGCTAAATCCTAGCATTCGGATTGGAAAAGCCATTATGGAACCCATGCGGGTTCATAAAATGTATGCAACCCAAAAACAACGAAAAGAAAAAACACTTGAATTGCTTCAAAAAGTAGGTTTAGAATCGATACACTTTGATCGTTATCCCCATGAATTTTCGGGAGGGCAAAGGCAACGTATAAATATTGCTAGAGCATTGGCTTTAGAACCCAAAATAATTGTTTGCGACGAATCCGTTTCGGCCTTGGATATTTCAGTTCAAGCTCAGATTTTGAATCTCCTAAACGACCTAAAAGATCAATTTGGTTTTTCCTATTTGTTTATTTCTCACGATTTGTCTGTTGTTCGATACATGTCAGATCACTTAATGGTTATGAAGCAAGGAAGGATGATTGAACACGGAGAAGCTGACTCGGTATTTTCAAACCCTAAAAACAACTATACGCAACAACTTTTAGCGGCAATTCCCTCTGTATAATCACAGAAAAACAACATTAATTATTGTACATTTGTTACAAATAAAACAAAAGTGATGCATACTATAAATATTCATAACACTTTGTTGGCGTTAAACCTCCAAGGTCACAACCTAGGAACCTCCACAGGAAACGAATGGATGGATAGTGATTCCAAAATTGTGTCGATATCTCCTGTTGACGGAAAGAACATTGCGACAGTAAGTATTACCGATCGCAAGCAATATGAAGCAGTCATAGATTCGGCGTGTAGTGCCTTTAAAAAATGGCGGGCTATTCCTGCCCCACAACGCGGAGAAGTGGTTCGGCAATTTGGAGAAAAGCTACGCCTCAAAAAGCAGGCTTTGGGCACATTGGTTTCTTATGAAATGGGAAAATCTTTGCAAGAAGGACTGGGTGAGGTTCAAGAAATGATTGATATCTGTGATTTTGCCGTTGGATTGTCCCGACAACTTCATGGGTTAACGATGCATTCCGAGCGACCTAAGCATAGAATGTACGAACAATACCATCCTTTGGGGATTGTAGGTATAATTTCTGCATTCAATTTTCCGGTAGCCGTTTGGAGTTGGAATACTGCATTGGCATGGGTTTGTGGCGATGTTTGTGTTTGGAAGCCCAGTGAAAAAGCTCCATTGTGTGGAGTGGCTTGTCAAAAAATAATTTCAGAAGTATTGATCGATAATAACTTGCCAGAAGGTATTTCGTGTTTGGTTAATGGAGATGCTTCGGTAGGAGAATGGCTTAGTAAAGACACTCGAATTCCTTTGATTTCGGCAACAGGATCCACAAGAATGGGTAAAATTGTAGCACAAACCGTTGGTGCTCGATTGGGAAAATCGTTGCTCGAGTTAGGAGGTAACAACGCCATCATTATTACGCCCGACGCAGATATAAATATGACCATTATTGGAGCGGTCTTTGGAGCTGTTGGAACTTGTGGGCAACGCTGCACAAGTACTCGAAGACTGATCATTCATGAAGACAAATACGATCAAGTGAAAGAGGCTTTGAAAAACGCGTATCAACAACTTCAAATTGGAAATCCGCTCGATGAAAGCAATCATGTAGGCCCTCTAATTGACCCAGAAGCAGTAAAAAACTACTTAAACGCACTCCAAAAGGTGGTTCAAGAAGGAGGAAACATCCTTGTAGAAGGCGGGGTATTGAAAGGCGATTTGTACCCTGGAGGTTGTTATGTAAAACCTGCAATTGCAGAAGCTTCTCCCAACTATGACATTGTACAACACGAAACTTTTGCTCCAATTTTATACCTCCTTAAATACAAAGGAACTTTGGAAAACGCTATTGATATTCAAAACAACGTCAAGCAAGGTTTATCCTCAGCAATTATGACCAACAATCTGAGAGAGGCTGAACTCTTTTTGTCGGCAAATGGATCCGATTGTGGAATTGCAAATGTAAATATTGGAACTTCCGGTGCTGAAATTGGAGGCGCTTTTGGAGGAGAAAAAGATACTGGAGGCGGTCGTGAAAGTGGCTCCGATGCATGGAAAGTTTATATGCGCAGACAAACCAATACAATCAATTACGGAACGGATTTGCCCTTGGCACAAGGAATCCGTTTTGATTTGTAGCGCATTTGAGTTGGGATTGATTATCTTTGTAACAACCAAAAAAAAATAGGTATGTATGAAATTTTACAAGCGCTTCATTCTTATTGGGCGTATTTCGTTTTATTATTATTAACTGTCGCTGTAATCAATGCGTTTGTAGGAGCTTCCAAAAAGCGTTCTTTCGGTAACAAAGACCTCAGAGTTTCTTTATTCGGATTGATTTTTTCTCATATTCAACTTTTATTAGGACTCGTCCTTTATTTTGTGTCTCCTAAATTTGGATGGTGGGGAGAAGGAATAGGTGTCGTTATGAAAAACAGTGATTATCGACTTTATTTAGTAGAGCATCCTTTCACAAACATTTTAGCCATTTTATTGATTACCATTGGATGGTCTCTTCATAAAAAACAAACTTCTGACACTAAGAAATTCCGTCGTATTGGAATTTTCTATTTGTTAGGGCTTGTCTTTCTTCTGAGTCGAATTCCTTGGAACGTTTGGATCTAAAAAAACACCCTCTAAAGATTAGAGAGTGTTTTTTAGTAACCAAACCAATTAAACTATGAAAAACTAATTTTAATTTGCTGTTAAAAACCATTTTAACAACACTGCAATTTAAGAACTTGTTCTACAACATTTTCTTAATCAAATGTTAAATATTTATCCTCTCGTTTTTAATATTATAAAATCGATTATTTATGTCTAAAAAACTAACTTACGGAGTTGTTGGAGGAGGAAGTTGGGCAACGGCAATTGTAAAAATGTTGTCAGAAAATTTAAGTGAAATTCATTGGTACATGCGAAATGTAAGTGCTATTGAACATATCCGAAAAGAAAATCACAATCCTAATTATTTAAGTGCTGTAGAATTTAATCCTGATCAAATCAAGCTAACCTCAAATATAAATGAGTTAGTTAAGGCTTGTGACCTTATTATTTTAGCCATTCCCTCTGCTTTTTTACATAGTGAAATGCAACCCTTAACAACTCCCTTAACAGATAAAATTGTGTTTTCTGCCATCAAAGGAATTGTTCCTGAATCGCATCTTATCGTAGGTGAGCATCTTCACGAAAAACATCAAATCCCCTTTGATCAAATTGGAGTTATTACGGGACCTTGCCATGCAGAAGAGGTTGCACTGGAACGATTGTCTTATCTAACCATAGCTTGTACTGACAAAAGCGTTGCCAAAGAGGTAGCCTCGTCCCTAAGTTCAAACTATATTTTCACAAAAGTTTCTGACGATATAATTGGAACAGAGTATGCGGCGATGCTCAAAAACATTTATGCCATTATTGTAGGAATCGCTCATGGTTTGGGCTACGGAGACAATTTTCAAAGCGTTTTAATGAGCAATGCCATTCGAGAAATGAAACGGTTCATTAAAAAAGTACATCACATGAAGCGAGACATCAATCGTTCGGCTTATTTAGGTGATTTATTAGTTACTGGTTATTCTGTGTTTAGTAGAAATCGGATGTTCGGGAATATGATTGGCAAAGGATATACTGTAAAATCAGCCATGATGGAAATGACCATGGTTGCTGAAGGATATTATGCTTCAAAAATTGCTTATGAAATTGGTAAAGAAAATGACACTAATTTGCCTATGATTGATGCGCTATATGCAATTTTGTATCAAGGTAAATCTACCAAAAAAGTCATGGAAAAGTTAACAATGAAATTGGATTAAATAGACGCTTTGAATTGCTCCAAAAATCGGATGTCATTTTCGTAAAACATACGAATATCTTCAATTTGATAGAGCAACATTGCAATTCGCTCTATACCCATTCCAAAAGCATATCCTGAATAAACGCTAGTATCGATTCCACAATTCTTTAGAACATTGGGATCAACCATTCCGCAGCCCATAATTTCTAGCCAGCCCGTGCCTTTGGTAATTCGATAATCTGCCTCGGAATTCAAACCCCAATAAATATCCACCTCAGCACTTGGCTCGGTAAATGGAAAATAGGACGGACGAAGACGAATCTTTGATTTTCCAAACAATTCCTTGGTAAAATAAAGTAGCGTTTGTTTTAAATCCGCAAACGAAACATCGGTATCAATATACAATCCTTCTACCTGATGAAATACACAATGTGAACGAGCAGAAATAGCTTCGTTTCTAAAAACACGTCCAGGAGAAATGGTCCGGATAGGTGGTGTATTGTTTTCCATGTACCGCACTTGAACAGAAGATGTATGCGTGCGAAGAAGAATATCAGGATTGGTTTGAACAAAAAAAGTGTCCTGCATATCGCGGGCAGGATGGTGTTCTGGCAAATTTAACGCAGTAAAATTATGCCAATCATCTTCGATTTCTGGACCTTCTGAAACGTTGAATCCAACTCTAGAAAAAATATCAATAATTTTATTCTTTACAATTGAGATAGGATGACGTGCTCCAATGTCTATGGGTTGAGAAGGGCGCGTCAAATCTCCATAAACTTGCTGCAATCCATCCATGCTTGAAAGCGCCTCTTTGAGGGTCGCTATTTTGTCAGCAGTTGATTGTTTGAGCTGGTTGATTGCCTGTCCATAAACTTTCTTTTCTTCGTTTGGGACATTTTTAAAGTCGGCAAAATACTGAGTAATGAGTCCCTTTTTACCCAAATACTTAATTCGAAATACTTCGACTTCTTCCAAAGAATTGGCAGTAAAGTTGGAAACCTCTTCAATATGTTTTTCAATCTGTGCTATCATATTCATTCTGCATTAACAATGGCAAAAATAGGGTTTTTGCTTCAGTCAATCATTCCCTTCTCCAAGAAATACTGAACGATGGCCTCTTTCATTAGAATGGACTGCTCACCAGGTTTTAAAGGGGGAAGTGATTCTTTTACTGTATAGTGTGGCCAACCGTCATCGTCTATAAAATCAAAGATATAGTACCCATAGGGTTCTAACAAACGACAAATGGCTATATGCATTAAATTAATTTTTTCGTCTTTTTTAAACGATTTGTCAACTTGACCCAATTCTTGAAGTCCAATTAAAAAAATTATTCCATCCAAATCAAGAGATTCTCCGTCTGAAAACTGTTTGGAAAGCATTTCTACCACCAAGCTCCATCGATTTTTAAGTTGTTCTTTTAACATCTTTGCAATTGTTCTACAAATGTACCAAATAGAAGCCAATCAAAATACTATATTTGTACAAAAGCAACCTTATGAGCTACTTGGATATCATTTTGGGAGGACTGATACTTTTTGGTGCTGTCAAGGGACTTATCAAAGGACTTATTGTTGAAATAGCTTCTTTACTGGCTTTGATCCTTGGAACCTACGGTGCTATTCACTTTTCACATTTTGTAAGCAATGTACTTTCTGATTATGTGGAGTGGGAAGAAAAATATTTGAATCTATTGGCTTTTGCTCTTACCTTCGCCTGTATCATCTTTGTGGTTTCTTTGTTGGGCAAATTCTTAACCAAAATCGCAAAAGTAGTGGCTTTGGGAATGCTAAACAATTTAATGGGAGCGGTGTTTGGAGGTTTAAAAATCGCCCTGATTATAGGCGTTTTATTACTGTTTTTTGACAAAGCAAACAATAACTTTCATCTCATAGGAGAGGACGTAATGAACGAATCCATTCTCTATCAGCCTATTCAAGAATTGGGGGAATGGGTCTTTGGAAAAGTTGTGGAAGAACAAGAGAAGTTAAATACTTTGTTCTAAATTACTCTTTGATTTTTTTTACAGCATCGGTCAAAAGCCATCCTATGTTTCCATCTGACAAACTTACTTTTGACCAGTTGTTAATTGTTTCATCAATATTAACTTTAGTTCCTTCGTGTAGTTGAAAAAGAATTTCGCTGCGCATATTAGGTTCGGCTCTAAAAGAAACTTTTTCAAAAACAATGGCTGGTTGTTGGGCATTATCATTGGAAACTTCTATCGTACTTATGGTTACTGAAACAATGGAAAGTAACAAGAAAGTAATAGCTCCTCCAAAAAATGTGCGTTTGAAAACAGAAGAATTGCTGAAAAAATAAATCACAAAACATAGAAATGCAACCCACATGAAAACAACGGCTCCAAAAGCCCACTGATCTGAAGTGAAACTTTTTGCCAAAGATTCATAGCTTTGAGAAATTTGATCTTTTGGCAAAATTTCTATCGCATCTATAGTCATTTGTTTTGCAAACCCGATGTTGTTAAGGGCGTCTTGATGATTAGGATCGAGCAACAATGCCTTTTCGTAATAATAAATACTAGGTGCAATATGATTTAGTTTGTAATGAGCGTTTGCTAGATTAAAATACAAGGCCGCCGAGTGAAAATCGTCTTCCAAAACTTTCTCGTATAAATCGATCGCTTTTTGATAATTTCCTTCGTTGTAATGAGTATTCCCTTGATCAAAAAGAGTAATATTCTGTGAAAACAAAAAGTTTCCCATCAGTAGCAATAGAAAAGAAATATTTTTTGTCATTACAATATGTATTTATCAATTTTAGAAATAACCTGAATAGCCAGTTGGTAATCACTTTGCATCGCTCCTTCGGAAGTGGGGGTATATCGAGTTAACTCACAGTGTTCTAATAATTTTATAAAATCCGATATAACAGCTTCCGCTACTTGGTGCTTGGCCAACAAGGATTCTATTTTAGCTTTGCTAAATTCGGAAGTTTCAATGGAAATTTTAGCTTTTAAATAATTGTGCAATGCCCGTTCCAAAGCAATATAAAACGTATCTTTTTTTGTTAGATTTTTTTTGGCTTCTGAAAGGTATTTTTTTGCAAGTCGATTGGCCTTACGAAGTCGGACTCCACGGATGTCGGAATTGTAATCTTCCTTTTTTCGGGCTACAAAAAATACCACAGGAATTAATAGAATCGGAAACAATAGCCCCAGATAAAACCATTGCGATCTAAAAAATGCCTTTTTTGAAATGGGTTCTAAAGAGGTGTTGAATTGAATAAATCGAAAGCTAGATCCGGATTGGGAAATTTTATTTTTGTTGGCATTACTAGCCGTGTTTGTAGATGGACTGGAAACCGATTTACTCAATGGGCCTTCCGTAACATTCACAATCAATTCTTTGGATTGAAGGGTTTTGTACTGTTTTGCAACTGGGTCAAAATAGGAAAACGAAATCGGAGGAATAGGATATTTTCCCTGAAACTGTGGCACAAGGGTGTACATATCCGATCGAAATCCGCTCATCCCCGAAAGATTGGTTTTTACCGATTCATTTTGCTCAGGGTCATACTTTTCTAAAGCACTTGGCACGACCAGTTTTGGTAATGAAAACAATTTTAAATTTCCCTTGCCCGAAACTTTGACTTCGGCTTGTAAGGACTCCGATGCCTTCAATTCGGATTTACTAGTAGTCACTTTCAAATCGAAAGTGCCGACTGCTCCCGAAAAGTTAGCAGGCTGACCTTGTTTGGGGAAAGGACGAACTCGAATGGTGCGTTTGCCAGTAGAAATTGTTTTAGGAACTTGGGTGTAAATCCGATTTCTAAAAAAATCAACTCTATTGGTTGGAACCTCAACCGTAACATCCATGGTTAGTGGATCCAAAGACAGTTCTCCGGATTGCTGCGGATAAAGCACCATTTTTTTCCAAACAACATAATTGTAAATTTCGTTTTTATAAGTTCCTCGCTCAATTTCGAGTCGTGAAATCGGAATGCGATGCGACCAAAAATTGGTGTATTCCGGGCTTTCTATTTCTCCCAAGTTAGAAACATTGACTTTAGGACTAAAGTACAGTTTGTAAACTACCGATACTGCTTGATTGATATAGGGTTTTGAATTCGAAATCTCTGTTACCAAATAAATGTTTTCACTCGCCTGATAATCTATCGAGTTGTTTTGATTGGGAGTGGCTACTGCTTCCGAAACTTCAACACGAATAGGAGACGTTTTGTAGGTTTCTCCATCAATTTCTATGGTTGCTTGACCGATTGATAGTTCTCCTTTTTTTCGAGGAGATAAAAAATAACTGTAGCTTTTTGAATACGATCGCTTGCCATTAATCCACGAATTGCTTACCGACTGATTAGGACCTCCAATAACTCTAAAATTTTCAAAGGAAGGTGGGGAAAAATTATCGCCATCTTGATTCATTATAAAATCAACTCGTAAGCGTTCATTGATCCCCAATGTTTTTTTGCTCACACTAGCCTCGAAAGAAACCTGAGCAAAAGCCACTGGGCTTATCAAAAGAATAAAAGCTATATGTTGAAGTAATCTTATCATGGACAATTTTTGTCAGAAGTCTGTAAATTTACCAATCTTTTTTGGCTTTGACTGGAACTCCCTTTGCTTTTTGGGCATTCACTTTTTCTTGTACGTTTTTTTCTTCATTGGACATGGCTTCCAATAAATTTTTTAATTGTTGAGGTGACATTTGAGTGGAGGGCGGCGGGGTTTGTTGAGAATCGTCCTTTTCTGATTTTTCATCTTTTGGAGAATCTTTCTCTTCTTGCTTGTCTTCAGAATCGTCCGATTTTTCTTTTTCTTCTTTATCTTCTCCCTCTTTATTCTCCTTTTCTTGATCTCCTTCCTTGTTTTCGTCTTTCTTCTTATCGTCTTTAGAATCTTTGTCGTCTTTGTCGTCCTTATCCTGATCTTGATTCTTTTGGTCTTCTTGTTGTTTTTTTAGAAGCTCTTTTGCCAAAGCATAATTGTATCTTGTTTCATCATCTTTGGGATTATTTCGAAGTGCATTTTTGTAGGATTCAACCGCTTTATCATATTCTTGGGTTTTCATAAAAACATTTCCCATATTGTGAAATGCGCGGTGTTTTTCCTCTTTTGTTTTACTTTTTTGGGCCGTTGTTTTGAACTGATAAAAAGCTTCAGCATTGTGATTATTTTCGTACAATGAATTTCCCAAATTATAGGTTGCAGTGGGGTTATCAGGTGTAAGCGAAATCGAGTTTCTATAGGATGCTTCGGCTTGGGCGTACTCTTTTTGTATCAACTCTTGATTTCCTTGGTACAGAAAATTATCCGATTGCTTTTTCTGAGAAGGTGCTTGCCCAAAAGCATTCCCAAAACAAAAAACAGCTAGGACAAAAAGAATTTCTTTTTTCATTTTTTTTCTTCATTAAATAAGTTAAGACTCTGAATCCATTTTGTTTTTTTCCTAAATAAAAACAAATCCAAACATATCAAAAATAGTGCTGCACCCAAAAACCATTGAAACTGGTCTTTGTAGGAAACAAATTGTTTGGCCTCAAACTCTTGTTTGTCCATTTGCTGCAAACGCTCAATAATTAAATCCACTGCTTCTTGGGTGTCTTCGCCAGAAACATACAGCCCATCTGTGGCATTGGCTAGTTCTTTTAATGTTTCGGCTTGTAAACGTGTAATTACAACTTCGCCTTGATCGTCTTTTTTATAACTTTCTACAACGCCTCTTTTTTTGATGGGAATGGGACCTCCTTTTTCAGTACCTACGCCAATTGCAAAAATAGTAATTCCTTGTTCCAATGCTTTTTCAGCTACAGCAAGAGCCCCTGTTCCGTGGTCTTCTCCATCCGAAACAATACACAATACTCGATTGGTTTGGTTTTCATCGTCAAAATACCCATTTGCCAATCCAATGGCTTCGTCAATTGCCGTTCCTTGAGAAGAAAGCATATCGGTATTCAGCCCTTGTAAAAACATTTTGGCAGCGCCAAAATCGGTTGTGATTGGCAACTGCGGAATTGCCTTAGCCGCATAGGCAATAATTCCAATTCGATCGCTTCTCAATTGATTGATTGTTTCAGAAATAAGACGTTTGGATTTTTCAATTCGATTGGGCGCAATGTCTTCGGCAAGCATACTCTTGGAAACGTCAACCGCAAACACAATATCAACGCCCTCTCGCTTTACCGTTTCTAGTTGAGCCCCAATTTTAGGATTGACCAAAGCAAGGGTTAAAAACAAAATGGCAACCAAAAAAAGACTGAATTTAAGCCCTTCTTTAAAAGTCGATTTTTCGGGTGTCAATACAGCCAACATAGAAGATGAGGCAAACTTGTTTTGAGCTCTTTTTTTCCACCATTGAAGCCATAAAAAACCTAGCACCATTACAGGAATGACTGCGAGCAAGTAAAAATATATGGGCGATTCTAACTGATACATATCAAACAAAACTTTTAAAAAGAGTGCTTCGAAGCAACCATTCTATAATCATTAGCAAGCCAGCAATTAGTGCAAAAAATCGAAATTTTTCATCATAATTGGTATATCGAAATTCTTCCACATCGCTTTTTTCTAGCTTATTGATTTCCTCATAAATTTCTTCGAGTTTTTTATTGTTTGTAGCTCTAAAATATTTTCCGCCTGTTTTTTGGGCGATTTCTTTAAGGAGAGCTTCGTCAATTTCTACTTTGGTCATTCCGTATTGAAATTGTCCACTTTGATTGATTCCAACCGGGGCCAAGGCATTTCCATTGCTTCCCAAACCTATGGTATATGTTTTAATCTCAAAATTTTGAGCCAACTCTGCGGCGGTAATAGGGTTGATAAAACCCGAATTGTTTACTCCATCAGTCAAGAGAATGATCACTTTACTGATTGCCTTACTGTCTTTCAATCGATTGACCGATGTTGCCAAGCCCATACCTATGGCCGTTCCGTCATTAATAACACCTTCAAAATTAATTTCTCGAATAGCATTTACTACAATGTTTTTGTCACTTGTAATAGGGGTTTTTGTATAACTTTCTCCAGCATAAACGACCAGTCCTACGCGGTCATTGATACGATCTTCAACAAATTCGGAAGCAACTTTTTTTAGGGCTTCGAGTCGGTTGGGCTTTAAATCACGCGCTAGCATACTCGACGAAATATCAATCGCCATCAAAATATCAATTCCTTTGCTGGTTTTGGTTCGAAAAGAAACATCTACTTTTTGAGGACGCGCCAATGCAATGATGAAAAAAGCAATAGCAGCTGTCCGCAACAGCCATAAAATAGGTTGTAGGCGCACTGTTAAGGATGTATATGAAAATCCTTTTAGGCTTGATATTTTCAAAACCGCCGCTTGTTGTTTGCGACTCCACCACAACCAACCAAAAAGCAGTGGCAATGCTAAAAGTAGCCACAAAAATTCAGGATTTGCAAATGAGTATGCGTCCAACATATTATTCTTCTTTATTGAATTGAATGGAAGCTGTTATTCGATCCATAATTTGTTCAGCATATCGGTCTTCGCGATCGAATACCATTTGAACCTGTTGATAGCCTCCTTGTTCCACAAAATTTAAAATAACGTAAGCTCTCCGAATTGGAGAGGTTTCTCCATAATCAAAAGATCCGTATATCTTGACCCCTTTTGTCCCATTGGGTGTTGAAAATTCATCTTGCTTAATCAAAATATTCTTAGCACCGATTGCTTCGTAATCGCTAACCGTTTTCTCTATTCTCGATTGCAAATCAAATTCTTTTTCCTCTTTGGGAACTATTTCCACTGAAAATTTTGTGTAAAACGGGGCTTCAAAATTACCCATCAAAAATTCTTGCAATGCTGGAGAGGTTGCCTCTTGACGAATCAAAACAGAAGGAGTTGATAGAGTAGTAGGAATCGCGCCGTAGGTGCTGTTTGCCCATTGATCTTCCAATAACGATTTTGTAGGATGTCCAAAAACAGTATCATTAACTGTGTTAACTCCATAAATGAAAGAAAAAATCCCCCAAGTAATAACCAGCAGTGATACACTTCCAATCAACGACCATTGCAATTGTTTTTTTCGTTTCTCTTTACGAAGTTGCGCAAGGTATTCTTCGTTTTTTCTTAATTCTTCTTCAGTGGGTTCGGGCAAAGCTTGTTTGGTTTCTTTAACGACAACTTCCAAAACCGCTTTGTCGGCCTGAGCAATCCCAACTCCAGGTATGGAACGTGCAAATTTTACCAAATCGGCTGTTTGGAGTACCGATTTGAAATTGTCAATGGTTTCTTTTTTCAAAGAAAGTTTTCCAGAGTCCTTTAACAGTTCCAGTTTTAAAATCAATTCTTTAGTGGTGCTTTCCATGGCGTCAATCCGAACATCGTCTTCTATATAATTTCGAACAATGTCGGTTAGTTGGGAATAGTATTTTTTGTATTCAGATTGTTCGTTCAAAGAACTGGCTTCAATAGCATGAAGTGCATTGATAGCTCTTTCAAAAGGAGGTATTTCACGTTTGCGCTCCCTTACTTTTTGCCGTGTTTTTATAATTAAAAAATAAGAGCCTATCAAAGCCAAAATCACAAACAAACTCCATGCATAAGGGCGCCACCATCCGGATGTGTTTTTTTGAGTAACTACCATGGGTTTTATTTCAAAAAACTGCTTGCTAACCGTATCTACCTCAACCGTAGCAACCTCAACTTGAAGGGAATCAACCTGATATAATAAATCATTTACAAAAATTCGCTGACGTGGAATTGTAAATTGTCCCGAATCAAATTGAGTAAGAGCGTATTGACGTACAAAATTATAGGCTGCTTTGGCTTTGATGGTATCAATATCAAAGGTCTCTACAACCTCAAAAGGAAGAAAAGTTTGTCCTTCTGGAAACTTGACCGTTGCTGTTGAATCCGCTTCTACGCGAATTGTATAAAGCATTTGCTCTCCAATTGTGAGAGAAAGCGTGTCAACCACAGCCGCCACCCTAGGGGTTGTTTGCGCCATCATTGCAACGGAACATATCCCCAAAAGAAAACCCGATATCGATTTCAATTTATCCACGTCTTTTAAAATAAGCTAGTAGTTTTTTAACATAACTTTCGTCCATTCTACAGCTAATAGCGCCCGAGCCACTTTTGCTGAATGATTCTTGAAAATAATTCACATTGTTTTGAAAATATTGAGCATACGAGCGGCGAACTTTTTTGGAAGAAGTGTTGATTAGCTGAAACTCTCCTGTTTCTTGATCTTCCATAGGGACAACTCCCAAATTGGGGATTTGTTCTTCCTGTTTGTCGAATATACGAATGCCTGTAACGTCGTGTTTTCGAGAAAGAATTTTTAAGGTTCTGTCGTATGGGTCGGCCATAAAATCGGATAGAATAAAAACAATCGCTTTCTTTTTCATTACACCCGAAACAAATTTCATCGCATTGGAAATGTCTGTTTTTTTACTTTGGGGGTGAAATTCTATCAGCTCTCTAATAATTCGTAAAATATGGGATTTTCCTTTTTTGGGCGGGATGTATAATTCAATTTCATTTGAAAAAAGAACCAACCCCACCTTGTCGTTATTTTGCAGTGCTGAAAATGCCAAGGTTGCAGAAATTTCGGTAAGAATGTTTTTTTTGAATTGCGTGTCCGTTCCAAACAATTCTGACCCACTAACATCTACCATCAACATGAGAGTAAGTTCTCGTTCTTCTTCAAAAACTTTTACAAAAGGTTCGTTATAACGAGCCGTTACATTCCAGTCAATGGCTCGAACATCATCCCCATACTGATACTGCCGAACTTCACTAAAAGTCATTCCTCGACCTTTAAACGTACTATGATATTCGCCTCCAAAAATATGGTTGCTCAATCGTTTGGTTTTGATTTCGATTTTACGAACTTTTTTTAATAATTCTTTAGTATCCATAATTAAGGAATGACCTTGATAAGGAATTTTTTTATTGGTTATTAATTGAATGAAAAAATCAGTCGCTGCCTATGGGACTTCAACCTGATTCACAATTTTATTGATGATGTCTTCGGTGGTGACATTTTCAGCCTCTGCTTCATAAGTGATTCCAATACGGTGTCTAAGCACATCGTGAATTACGGCTCTTACATCTTCTGGAATTACATATCCCCGACGCTTAATGAAGGCGTAGCACTTTGCCGCTAAAGCCAAGTTGATACTTCCTCTTGGGGATGCTCCAAAATTAATTAGAGGTTTGAGGTCTTCCAAACCGTAACGATCAGGATATCGGGTAGCAAAAACCAAATCAAGTATGTATTTTTCTATTTTTTCATCCATATAAACTTCTTGAACCGCTTTTTGAGCTTTTAGGATTTGGGAAGTTGTCACAACGGGCTTGATGGTTCCAAAAGAATCGTTAATGTTGGCTCTAACAATGAGTTGCTCATCGTTCAGTTTGGGATAATCAATAATTGTTTTTAGCATGAATCGATCTACTTGAGCTTCGGGCAATGGATAGGTTCCTTCTTGTTCTACGGGGTTTTGAGTTGCCATTACTAAAAACGGAGGTGCAAGAGGAAAGGTTTGGTCACCAATCGTTACTTGTTTTTCTTGCATGGCTTCAAGCAGCGCAGACTGAACCTTTGCAGGGGCTCTATTAATTTCATCTGCCAACACAAAATTGGCGAAAATAGGCCCTTTTTTAATGGTAAAGTCGTTTTCTTTTACATTGTAAATCATCGTTCCTACTACATCGGCAGGCAATAAGTCGGGTGTAAATTGTATTCTACTAAAACTTCCCTTTACTGCTTTGCTTAGGGTGTTAATTGCAAGTGTTTTTGCCAGTCCTGGCACACCTTCTAACAAAATATGCCCTCGGCCTAACAACCCTATCAGTAATCGTTCAATCATGTGCTTTTGACCTACTATGACCTTGTTCATTTCAAGAACCAAAAGATCTATAAAAGCACTTTCCTTTTCTATTTTTTCATTAATTGCCTTAATGTCTACGGGTTGGTTTTCTTCCATATTTAAAAAAAATTATTTTTGTGAATTTAAGCATCCTTTTCAAGGGCTGCAAATTGAGGAAAAAAAAACTATGATTCTGTTAATAATTGGTTAAAAAATACTAAAATCGATTCCTAATAATTTCATACATTATCACATATAACAGCTTTATTTCATGATCAACAAGCGCCTTCTAGTTAAGAGTTTACTCGCTCATAATGATGAGAACAGTTTTTATGACAAAAAACGGCAACTAAATATTGGACAGCGAGAAGGAAAAGCTAAGTTTCTAAAGCATATTTGCGCACTTTCCAACAGCAATCCCGCAAACAATTCGTATATCGTAGTGGGTGTTGAAGATGAAAGCAATGAGATTGTTGGAGTTGATTTTTTTGACGATAGCAAAATTCAAAACCTTATCAATGCTTATTTGGACAACCCTCCCATTGTGTTATATGAAAACATTTTGTTCCCGCATCTCCCAGAGGGGAAAGTTGTAGGTTTGGTTACCATTCGTCCAATTCAAAAAGTAACTTCGTTACGAAAAAACATCTGGAAATATTACGGAGGCAGTGTATTCTTTAGAGATGGAAGTACTTCTATGTCGAAAGTGTATGATATTCAGCTCAACGATGTGAATTCAAAATTGGTTGAAACTATCGAACAACACGCAAAAAACAATATAAAGTTGACTTTAGACGGGGTGTTTGAGTTTATGGAGCATCATCGAGATGGGCTTAATCCAAAATACAAAGTGTTCAAAGAATTTTTTGTGGTTTGCTGGGCTGGACTCAAAAAAAAGGTAAAAGACAAAGTGTATTATTCTCGGATTGACATAGAGCTTATTAATGAGCAGGTCAAACTATTTTACTCCGCTTTGGACGAAGTAGAAATTGAAATGAATGAAGATTCATTTTCAATTATCGAGTACGTTCGTTTGGGGCTATACGGGGACAAAGACTACTTTCCTCTCGAAAAAGTAAGTATTGATTTTTCTGAAAATGGCGTGTATTCTATAGAAACTGAATTGCTTTTTGAAGCGCCTCAATACGACAAAAAAACACTCCACCATATTTACAATAGTAACAATATTCTTCTTGAAAAAATCAAAAATAAGCAATGGCTTAACAGTAACGAAAAAAAGGATATTCTTCAGCTTCCAGCTACTTATATGCTTTGTTATTTAAACGATTTTGACGAAGCTAAAAACAAACTCGTGGAATCCCAACCCTATCTTTTGGATTATGGGGAATCTGTATATCTTCTCTACAAAGAAAGCATGCGTATTTTGAGGAAAATAAAATACAGTCATTAAGCCTACACTTGGTATAAATCGTGTGTTTTAATGTAATTTTCTACGGATTTGGGGAGCAATTTGGAACACTCTGCTCCTTTCATAATTCGCTTGCGAATATCGGTAGATGAAACTTCAATGATAGAAAAATCCATTACCGTTACCGATGCGTAATTGGGAGATGTTTCTAAACAATTATGGGGTGCTCTTGGGTACACAAAAATCGGAAAATCCAAAATTCGTTGGTATCGGTTCCAATTAGGAAGCGTTTCAAAGCTGTCGCAACCCATTAAAATTGAAAAAGTACATTTTGGATATTGCTTTACCAAATAATCAAGTGTATTAGCGGTGTAATATGGAGCTGATAATAAAAACTCAACTTCCGATATTTTTATATTTTTTGATTGGTTTGAAAAAGCCTCTTTGAGCATTTGCAGTCGATGCTGATCTGGCGCCAATTCATCTGCTTTTTTGTGAGGATTTTGGGGCGTTAAAACAATCCAAAGCTCCTCAAAATTGGCTTGTTTTAAAAATGCCTTGGCAAGCTCTATATGCCCAATGTGTACCGGATTGAAGGAACCAAAAAACAATCCTATTTTTTTCATGACTGAGAAAGATAGTTGGAAATTAGAGTGACCGCTTCTTTTTTGGCCGTTTCTAAGTCATTGTTTTCAAGCAATACATCAAACTCCAAAGATCTGCTTATTTCCTTTTTGGATTTTGCCAATCGCATGCGAATTTTTTCTTCAGATTCGGTATTTCTCGAACGCAATCGTTGTTCCAAAACTTCCAAACTTGGAGGCTGAACGAATACGGATAATGTTTGATCCGGAAATTGTTTTTTGATTTGCAATCCTCCTTCAACATCGATATCAAAAATAACATGTTTTCCCGCTGCCCAAATTCTTTCAACTTCACTTTTTAAGGTTCCATAAAAAGCGCCTTCATAAACCTCTTCGTACTCCAGAAAATCTCCATTGGCTGCTTTTTCTAAAAAGTCCTTTTCTGAAAAAAAATAATAATCTACCCCGTGTTTTTCCGAGCCTCTGGGCAATCGAGAAGTTGCAGAAACAGAAAACGAAAGCAACAGGTCAGTATGGGACAATGCATGACGGACAAGGGTTGTTTTGCCACTACCCGAAGGTGCTGAAAACACAATACATTTTCCTGTATGCATCACAAAACGTTTAGTAATTGTTCTTTTAACTTTTCCAGTTCGTCTTTCATTTTTACAACAACTTGTTGCAATAAAGCGTAATTGGATTTGGAACCAATCGTGTTTATTTCTCTTCCTATTTCTTGGGCAATAAAAGCTAATTTTTTTCCTTTCATTGCGTGGGGCTCTTCCATAGTTTGAAGAAAATAATCCAAGTGATGTTCCAAGCGAGTAATTTCTTCGGTTACATCGTATTTTTCGAGATAATAGATCAATTCTTGCTCAAAGCGGTTTTGATCGACCTCTATTTTCAATTCTTCCAACGATTTTTGAAGTCGTGTTTTGACTTCTTCAACACGTTTGGGCGCCCATTTTTTTACCTCTTCCAGCAAGACTGTCAAGGCTTTGATTCGAATTATAAAATCTTTTTCCAACGCCAATCCTTCTTGATTTCTATACGAAAGAACTTGGTTCAATGCGTTTTGAATCGTATCAACCAAAACATTCAGTTCCGATACATCTACTTCCGAACGCTGTGAGCTAATTGCATCGGGCATTCGAACAGCCATTTTCAAAAGCTCCATATCTTCCCCATCTGAGATTTCTTTCAATTGTTTGATATAACCTTTTACAATTGGTTGATTGACTTCAGAAGAAGTTTCTTCTCCTGTGTAGTCCATATAAACGGATAAATCAATTTTCCCACGCTCCAAAAGCTTTGCCGTCAATTTTCGGATTTCCATTTCTTTTTGGCGATACTGCGAAGAAAGTCTAACGTTTAGGTCTAGGTTCTTGCTATTGAGACTTTTAATCTCAACGGTAATTTTTTTGTTTGGCGTTTGAGAAACCGCTTTCCCAAAGCCAGTCATTGACTGAATCATTCGATTAAATATAAGCCGACAAGGTACAAAAAATGTAAATGGGTTGGAGTCAATTTTGATAAAAACCAGCTAGTTTGAATCCTTTTTGGTTACCAAATAAACCCCAACACAAACAATGATGGCAGCCACAAATTTTGTAACAGTAAGCGAATCGCTCCCCATCCAAATAGCAAATAGAATCCCCAACAAAGGCTGAACATAGGCAAATATACTAACCGATGATGCGGTCAAAGTTCGAAGCGCGTACATATTTAGCAAATAGGTCATGCAGGTAGTTCCAACAATGACATAAATAATAGGGAAAATAGCTTCATTAAAAGGCAGCGTTGACCATGAAATTGCAGCTACTTCTTGGTAAGTTATGGGGATGTTTAAAAATGTTCCTAACAAAAACAACCATTTGAGCACTGTTATTAAGTGATACTTTTGTGTCAACGGACGAATTAAAATCAAGTAAAGACCGTAACTTGTTGCATTTACCAAAAACAGGAAGTTTCCTAAAGGAATGTCTGGAGCATCGGTTCGAATTTCCTTTCCAAATAAGACTAAAAATAGAGCCCCAATCAATCCCAAAACTACTCCAACTTTTTTACGCATACTTGCTTTTTCTTTAAGTAAAAAAGCCGAAAAAGTAAAGACAAGGATAGGTGTTGCTGTAATGATAACAGAACTGTTGATAGGCGTTGAAAGCTCCAATCCTTTAAAAAAAGAGAGCATATTAATTCCTGCGCCAAATAGGGTGCAAACTAAAAATCGAGCCCAATCAGAACGGTCGATTTTTTCTTTAGGTAAAAAAATGCTAAAACTCCAAAATAAAATAGCAGCACCTGTTACCCGAAGTTGAATAAACCCAAAAGGTTGGACGTATGTTGGCATTACCCCTTTCGCTATGGTGTGATTGATCGCATATATCGTTGTTGCGCCCAAGGCTGCCAATAAGGCCCACATCCGTTTATTCATTGAGTGCTGATTTAACGGCGTCTATTGTTTTTTTTGAGTTTCCAATAAAAATTTGCTCGTCTAAAACGAATACAGGCCGCTTCAAATACGTGTAATGCTCCAGTAATAAATGCTTAAAAGCAGACTCATTAGGTTGAAAACCTTCTTTTTTTTGGGCTAAAAACAAACGTGCTCTTTTGTTAAAAAGAGCTTCATAATTCCCCGAAAGTTGCACCAATTCCTGAAGCTGTTCTTTCGTAATAGGCGTGTTTTTAATGTCTTGCTGCTCAATATCAGACGGCAAATTCAAGTCATTGATGATTCGTTGGCAAGTAGAACAAGTGGATAAGTGGTACAGTTTTTTCACAATGACAAGGAGGTAAAAGTTTACACAAATTTGCAAGAATTTTTAAGAACCTACAATGTATAATTTAAGAAAGTTGAAGTACCTTTGTTTGAATTAAAGAATATCGGTATGAGTAGTAAAAAAATGAAGTTCAATACCAAGACCATTCACGGCGGTCAAATCCCTGAAAAAGGGTACGGTTCGGTGATGCCACCGATATACCAAACATCTACCTACGCGCAAAGCAGTCCAGGAGATCACAAAGGTTTTGAATATTCTAGAACTCACAACCCAACCCGACATGCTTTGGAACAATCTTTCGCCAGCATAGAAAATGGACAATTTGGACTGGCTTTTGGCTCTGGATTGGCTGCCATTGATGCTGTGATTAAATTGCTTCAACCGGGGGATGAAGTCATTTCTACCAATGATTTGTATGGAGGAACATATCGTCTTTTTACAAAAATATTTGAGCAATTTGGTATAAAATTTCACTTTGTTGGAATGACAAGCATCTCTGAAATTGAAAAGCGAATTACTACGAACACAAAGTTGATATGGGTTGAAACACCCACCAATCCGATGATGAATGTTATTGATATTGAAGCGGTTGCTCAACTATCAAAAAAACACCATCTTTTATTGGCTGTTGATAATACATTTGCAACTCCATATTTGCAACAACCCCTTGATTTGGGTGCAGATATCGTTATGCATTCTGCAACAAAATATTTGGGAGGACACAGCGATGTTGTGCTTGGAGCCCTTGTTGTAAAAGATGCTGAGCTTGCCGAAAAACTATATTTTATTCAAAACGCTAGCGGAGCTGTTTGCGGGCCTATGGACAGTTTTTTAACCCTTAGAGGTATTAAAACTTTACACGTAAGAATGCAACGACATTGTGAAAACGGAAAAGCAATTGCGCATTATTTAAAGCAGCATCCAAAAATTGAGAAGGTATATTGGCCCGGGTTTGAAGACCATCCCAACCACGATATCGCCAAAAAACAAATGAGTGATTTTGGTGGAATGATTTCTTTTGTAACCAAAGGAAACGACTATCAACAAGCCATTCGAATTGTAGAATCATTACAAGTTTTTACGCTAGCCGAATCGTTGGGTGGTGTTGAAAGTTTAGCAGGACATCCTGCTAGTATGACGCACGCATCAATTCCGAAAGAGGAACGCGAAAAAACTGGCGTTGTAGATTCTTTAATTCGACTTAGCGTAGGGATTGAAGATGCAGAAGACCTTATTAATGACTTAAAACAAGCCATCGGATAGGTTTGAATTTTATCCCTATTTTTGATTGGCGTTAATCCTACCTGATATGAAACAAACTATTGAATCTTTTCTCTCTGAAGTTGAGTCCAAAAACAGAAACGAGCCCGAATTCATGCAAGCTGTTCAAGAAGTAGCTGAGACAGTAATCCCTTACATTGTTCAACATGACATTTACCATGGGAAAAATATTTTACTCCGAATGGCAGAGCCTGAACGCGTTCTAATGTTTCGGGTAAGTTGGGTTGATGATCAAGGAGAAATTCGAGTAAACCGAGGCTACAGAATTGAAATGAATTCTGCCATTGGACCCTACAAAGGGGGCTTGCGGTTTCATCCTAGTGTAGATTTGAGTGTTTTAAAATTTCTTGCTTTTGAACAAGTTTTCAAAAACAGTCTTACTACGCTTCCTATGGGCGGTGGTAAAGGAGGTTCTGATTTTGATCCCAAAGGAAAATCAGACGGAGAAGTCATGCGTTTTTGCCAAAGTTTTATGACTGAGTTGTTTCGTCACATAGGCCCAAACAAGGACATTCCTGCCGGAGATATTGGCGTTGGAGGGCGTGAAATTGGCTATATGTTTGGGCAATACAAACGATTAAAAAACGAATTTACAGGAGTCCTAACTGGAAAAGGAATTACATGGGGAGGATCCCTCATTCGACCCGAAGCCACGGGTTATGGAAATGTATATTTTGCAGAAAATATGCTCCATAAAAATAACAAAACATTTGAAGGCAAGTCTGTTGTTATTTCGGGTTCTGGAAACGTAGCGCAATACGCCGCTGAAAAATGTATCCAACTCGGTGCCAAAGTCATTACACTTTCTGATTCTTCAGGATATATTTATGACGCCGAAGGAATTGACGAAAAAAAGCTAGCCTTTGTTATGGAGTTGAAAAACAAACGAAGAGGAAGAATCAGTGAATATGTAAAAGCCTATCCTTCAGCACAATTTTTTGCAGGAAAACGACCCTGGGAAACTCCGTGTGATATTGCACTACCCTCTGCAACTCAAAACGAATTGGACGAAAAAGATGCACTTGCTTTGGTTAAAAATGGCTGTGTGTGCGTGAGTGAAGGAGCCAACATGCCCTCAACCCATAAAGCCATTGCTGTTTTTCATAAACACAAAATTTTATTTGCTCCCGGAAAAGCTTCCAATGCAGGAGGTGTAGCCGTATCGGGTCTTGAAATGGCGCAAAATTCACTTCGTTACAATTGGACACGAGACGAAGTAGATGCCAAATTAAAGGGGATTATGCATGATATTCACAAATCTTGCATTCAGTATGGTGAAGAAAGTAATGGGTATATCAACTACGTGAAAGGAGCTAATATTGCTGGTTTCGTAAAAGTTGCTGATGCTATGTTGGCGCAAGGTGTCGTGTAATTTTTCCTTTGGAATAACATCCGCACTATAATTGCGTTCACTTAAATACCTTAGTATCGATACGATGAGAAAAATTTTGTTGGGATTGTTGTTAATGGGTTGGGGAGCGCAAAGCCAATCTTTATCTAAGAAATGGGAAAGTTACTTTTCGTATCAATACATTTCAGCAATTGTCTCTACCGAAAACACCCTCATTACAGCTGCAGACAATGCTATTTTTTTATACGATACCGAAACACACCAACGAACAACGCTTACTACCATTGATGGACTTACTGGAGAGTCCATCAGCAGTTTATACTACGAAAATACTAACGACCAACTTATCATAGGGTATGAAAATGGAATGCTCAGTATTTATTCTTTTAATGATGCTTCTATTTTTACGGATGTCTCAATTTTTAACAAATCATCGATTTCCAATTCTAAAAAAAGAATCAACGCTTTTGAGGTATTTGAAGACCGACTGATTCTTTCGGGCGATTATGGAATTTCCATTTACAATCCGACTCAAAAAGAGTTTGGAGACACCTACTATTTTGGTCCTAATGGAAATCCATTGGCTGTTCGTCAAACAATGGTTTTTGAAGAATATATCTATGCCGCAACAGATATTGGAATTTATCGGGCTTTTAAAAGTGCGAGTGACCTCATTTCCTACACTAATTGGGAATTGGTTACAGCTGGGAATTGGAACGGATTGGCAATGTTTGAAGGAAAACTCATAGCTACTCACACAGGCAATCGAGGTGTTTATGAGTTTGATGGAAATAGTTTTGTAAAAAAAATTACGTTGCTTTCCAATATAAAAAGTGTAGAAGCGCATGCATCGCAATTGATTGTTGCAACAGAAAATGCCATTGAACTTATCAATACTGATTTTATTATTGCCCAATCATTATCGTATGATGAACAAAAATATAGATGTGCTCTGCGCTTAAACAATTATATGTATGCAGGAACAGAAAAGGACGGTCTAATCAAAATCAATTTTCAGGACGCGAATGATGCTGAAATCATTTCCCCCGAAGGACCATTGTCTAATTTTGCATTTAACATTACCGTAATTCCCAATGAAATATGGGTCGTTTACGGAGATTACTCCATTTACTTCAACCCCTTTCCAGAAAAGCGTGAAGGATATAGCCACTTCAAAGAAAATACTTGGATCAATGTCCCTTACTCAGACGTTTTGGGGGCCTCCAATTTAGTACATGTCAACCCTCATCCCGAAGATTCATCCAAAGTCTACATGGGTTCTTTTCAATCGGGTTTATTGTATGTAGAAGACGATGTTCCGCAAGTTTTATACAATCAATACAATAGCAGTTTGGAATCCATTAGTTTTGTTGACTACAGCAGCATTCGAATTAAAAGCACTTATTTTGATGAAAACGGAGACCTTTGGGTCTTAACAGCATTTTTGGAAGAGGGTTTGAAAAAATTAGGCGCCAATGGTTCTTGGACTAGCTATAGTATTCAAACCGCCGTTCCTGATCACACGCTTATTTCAGCCTATTCAAACATTGTAAAAGACAAACAAAACACCCTGTTTTTTGGAAGTTCACACAACGGAATTGTCGGCTTTACCCAGCAAGGAGGCAGCCCCATTTCAAAAAGTATTTTTGGTGAAGAAAATAATTTTCCGCACAATGGTGTGCGAACCGTTGCCTTGGATTTAGACGGATATTTATGGATGGGTACTACCAAGGGGCTTCGTGTAATTTATGACACAGCGAGTTTTTTTTCGGAAGAATCTCCCAAAGTTCATGAAATCATTATTGACGATCAAGGCAACGCTAGCGAACTACTATACCAACAATTTATTACCAATATAAAAGTTGACGGAAACAATCGTAAGTGGGTGGCTACGGCAGACTCTGGCGTGTTTTTATTTTCTCCTAATGGCCAAGAAACCTTAAAACATTTTACCAAAGAAAATAGCCCACTTCCTTCCAATACAGTAAATGCTATTGGGCTCGATGCGGCTACTGGAAAAGTTTATTTTGCAACCGCCAAAGGACTCATTTCATTTCAGGGAAATGCATTTTTGCCTCAAGAAGAATATAACAATGTGGAAGTGTATCCAAACCCCGTACGGCCCAATTTTCAGGGCGATGTAACCATCCGCGGATTGATTCAAAACAGCCATGTTAAAATTACAGATATTGAAGGCAACTTAGTTTTCGAAGGGCAGTCCGATGGGGGAAGTGTTGTATGGAATCAGGAAGCCTTTGGGCGACATAAAGTGTCTTCTGGCGTTTATTTGATTTTTATTTCAAATGCTGATAGTACAAAAACCAAAATCGCCAAACTAATGATCATTCGATAATGGTAATTACAACTCCCGCTATAGTTTTAAAAGCCATTAAGTATGGGGAAACCAGTCTTATTGTAAAGTGTTATACTGCAACAAATGGCCCTATAAGTTACATGGTAAAAGGAGTGCGTTCTTCGCAAAAAAAAGGCATGAAAATGGCTTATTTTCAGCCATTAACCCTGTTAGAAATAAACTCAAACCACAAAAACAAGGGAGGATTGGAGATTATGCAATCGGCTAAAATTTTACACCCTTATTCCTCAATTCCAGTAAATATTCTTAAGAGTTCCATCGCACTCTTTTTATCAGAAGTTCTTTATACAACCCTTGTGGAAGAAGAGGCAAATAAGGAACTCTATAATTTTATTGAAAGCGCTATGAACTGGTTAGATGGCCAAGATCAAATTGCTAATTTTCATTTACTCTTTTTAATTACGCTCTCAAAATATTTGGGTTTTTATCCAGACACTTCTCAGATGGAATATCCCTATTTTAATTTAGAAGAAGGAGGATTTTCTTATGCAAAAACTAATTCTTTATCCGTAAAGGGACCGACTGTAGAAATCTTTAAATTACTTTTAGGCACAAATTTTGATAGCGTTAGCTCGCATTCTATTAACTCAAATCAGCGGCAGTCTGTAATTGAATTGCTGATGAACTATTTTAAACTACATTTGCATGGTTTTGAAAAACCAAAATCACTGCATGTTCTACATGAAATTTTTGAACAAAAATAACCCTTTTCTATCCCTTTTTGTAGGGTTAATGAGCGTTCTTGTTTTTTCACAGAATATCCAGATAAAAGATAGCGAATCGTATGAACCCATTCCTGGTGTTGTCATTTTTAATAACGACCAATCCATCAGTGTGTTCACAGACTTTCAAGGGCAAGCCTCGTTAGCTGCTTTTCAGCCTTCCGATTCGCTTAGTATTATGCATATCGGCTATGTTTCCTATATAGATTTGTATCCAAATATCCTTTCCAAGAAAAATATTTTTTTAATGCCCAATACCCAACAATTGGAGGAAATTGTGCTTTCGGTAGCACGCACCAAAGAAGGAAAAGAGCGAATTGCCAAAAAAGTATCGATCATCACTCGAAAAAATATTGAGAACAACATTCCGCAAACAAGTGCTGATATTCTAAGAAATACTGGTGGTGTTCGTATTCAAAAATCACAAGGAGGAGGCGGAAGTCCTGTAATTCGAGGGTTTGAAGCAAACCGAGTACTTTTGGTTATAGACGGAGTACGAATGAACAACGCTATTTATCGATCGGGGCATCTTCAAAACGCTATTACCATTGACCCCAATTCTTTGGAACGAACCGAAGTTATTTTTGGTCCTGCCTCAGTAGGGTATGGATCGGATGCATTGGGAGGCGTGGTACATTACTATACTCGGGAAGCTAAAATCAATGGCCAAAAAAAATGGAAATTGGGAGGAAGTTCTTCTTATAATGCTAGTCAAAAAACAAATACTCACAATATCAACGCTCATTTTAGCCAAAAAAAATGGGGAAGTTTTACCAGTATTTCGTTTGCAAACTTCGGCGACGTTGTAATGGGCAAAAAAAGGTCACACGGCTTTCAAGATTGGGGGTTAGTAAAAGAATATTCAAACAATACCAAAAATTTTTATTCGGAAAATCCCATTCAAAATGATGATCCATCGGTTCAGAAAAATTCGGGCTACCATCAGTTGGACATCCTTCAGAAATGGGGATATCAAATTCATGAGTCCATGCGATTGAATATGAATGCCCAATATTCTCAATCTTCAAATGTTCCAAGGTTTGATAAACTTGCCGAATACCGCAATGAAAAACTTCGTTTTGCTGAATGGAATTATGGCCCTCAAAAACGATTGCTTTTATCTCCTCAATTAAAATTTGCTAGCAACAAAAAATGGCTCGCTAAAGGAACAATCACTGGAGGATTCCAACATATTGAAGAGTCCAGAATTACAAGAAAGTTTGAAAGTCTAATGCGTTGCACTCAAAAAGAATCTGTAGATGTTTATAGCGTCAATGCAGACTTTTATGCTGCTGTTAAGGACAAGCGTTCCCTCTCTTACGGCTTTGAATTTACCCACAATGAAGTTCGATCCAAAGCCTATTCTCAAGATTTGATTGTAAGCGGAAATACTGTTACAGGCTATGAAAACGTTCAAAACATTCCAACTCGATACCCTAGCGCAGGTGGACAATACAGCACAGGAGCATTTTATACAGATTACCGACAAGATATTTCTCAAAAAAGTACTTTCAATATGGGCGGTCGTTTTACCTACACTCGTTTGAAGGCCATATGGAATGAGGCAGCATTAATTGACGCCAATTTATCGAGTGTGTCTTCCAAAAACACTTCCATTACTGCAACGATTGGCTATGTTTTTCGACCTAATAAAAATTGGCAATTAAACTCAACGGTTTCTAGTGGTTTTCGTTCTCCCAATATCGATGATCTTGGTAAAATAAGAGAAAGCAACGGTAGCTTATCCGTTCCTAATCCACATTTGAAATCAGAATATGCTTACAATACAGAATTGGGTATTGTTCGGTTTTTAAACAATAAAAAAAATTACATTTCGATCAATGCGTATCATTCTTGGATACGGGATTACATCGGAAGAGCTTCCTATGAAGTATTACGAGACAAATCGTCCAGCAGTCCAAATACCATCATCTACAACGAAGAAGAAGTTCAAACCATTGCCAATGTCAACCTTGGAAATGCTTCGATGTATGGAGGAACAATTGATGTAAAATCCAAGCTTTCAAACGCACTGACTCTCACAAGCAATCTGACCTATACTATGGGATCTGCATTGGAAGATAAGTACCCGCTTCCTTCAGTGTCCCCTCTTTTTGGAAACTTTTTATTGCAATGGAATCGCAAAGGTTGGAATGCACACATTAACTTTCAATTTTCAGAAGCCAAATCTCCTGAAGACTACAGTTTGGGTGGAGAAGATGGTCTTGAAGAAACCCCTATTGTAGATTCTGAAGCCGATTCTGAAGAACTTCACTACAACGGAACTCCAGCCTGGAACACCTTCCAACTTGGACTTGGATTTCAGATAACCCCTCAAATAAAAGTTCAAGGATTTATCGAAAATTTATTCGACGTTCATTATCGAGAGTTTGCTTCTGGAATTTCTGCTCCAGGAAGAAGTTTTACCATTGTAGGGCGTATTAATTTATAAAGATTTTTTAAAAAAAGACCTTTTAAAAAGAAGTTCGATTTTACTTTTAAAAAATTTCCTCGAAAATGGTTACTTTCGCAACTTAATATCTATAGGATAGATTGGATGAAATTTACAGAATATAACGGCCTTGATTTGCCTGGAGTAGCGGAGGCGTTGATTGAATACTGGGATCAAAACAATACTTTTGAACAAAGCATTTCTTCTCGAGAGGGTAATGATGCATTTGTGTTTTACGAAGGTCCTCCTTCTGCCAATGGTCAACCGGGAATTCATCATGTGATGGCTCGGGCTATCAAAGATATTTTTTGTCGGTACAAAACTCAAAAAGGATATCAAGTCAAACGTAAGGCGGGCTGGGACACTCACGGACTTCCGGTGGAGTTAGGTGTAGAAAAAGAGCTCGGAATTACCAAAGAAGATATAGGAACCAAAATATCCGTTTCAGAGTACAACGAAGCTTGCAAAAAAGCAGTCATGCGCTATACCGATGTTTGGAATGCGCTCACCAAAAAAATGGGATACTGGGTCAATATGGAAGACCCTTACATTACCTACGAATCAAAATACATGGAATCTGTATGGTGGTTGCTCAAACAACTGTATGATAAAAACTTGCTTTATAAAGGATATACCATTCAGCCCTATTCTCCCAAAGCAGGAACTGGATTGAGTTCGCACGAATTGAATCAACCCGGAACCTATCAAGATGTTACAGACACTACAGTTATCGCTCAGTTCAAAGCATTAACAAATACACTTCCAGATTTTTTAACCCAAGAGAAGGATCCTATCTATTTTTTAGCATGGACTACGACCCCTTGGACTTTGCCTTCCAACACAGCACTGACAGTAGGTCCAAAAATTGTATACGCGTTGGTACGCAGTTACAATCAATATACTTTTGAGCCCATTCGCGTAATTCTTGCTACTTCATTGATTTCCAAACAATTTTCAGGAAAATATCAGCAAGTATCTGAAAAAAATGACCTTACTCCTTTCACCTCATTGGATAAAAAAATTCCGTTTTGGATTGAAAAAAACTTTTTAGGAAAAGAGTTGGTAAACAGTCAATACGAACAACTTTGGAAAGGCGCTCCTTTGCCCTATCAAAATCCAGAAAATGCTTTTCGAGTAATTGCAGGTGATTTTGTAACCACAGAAGACGGAACAGGAATTGTTCATACAGCCCCTACATTTGGAGCAGATGACGCCCGTGTTGCCCAAGAAGCCACGCCTGCTGTACCTCCGCTTTTGGTGTTGGATGAAAATCAACAACCTGTGCCATTGGTAGATCTTCAAGGGAAGTTTCGACCCGAATTGGGTGATCTTGGTGGTAAGTATGTAAAAAATGAATACTACGCTGACGATTCCATTCCCGAACGATCGGTTGATGTGGAAATTGCCATTCAACTGAAAGAAGAAAACAAGGCATTTAAAGTCGAAAAATACGTGCACAGTTACCCCAATTGTTGGCGAACTGACAAGCCTGTTTTGTATTATCCATTGGATTCTTGGTTTGTAAAAGTAACCGACAAAAAAGAGCGTATGGTGGAGCTCAATCAGTCCATCAATTGGAAGCCCAAATCGACTGGAGAAGGGCGTTTTGGAAACTGGCTTTCCAATGCAAACGACTGGAACTTATCTCGATCTCGATTTTGGGGAATTCCGTTGCCTATTTGGCGAACTGAAGACGGAAAGGAAGAAACAATCATCGGATCCATTTCTGAACTTAAAGAAGCCATTCGTTTCGCTGTTTCAAAAGGAATCATGGACAACGATCCGTTTGAGGATTTTGAAGTTGGAAACATGAGTGATGAAAACTATGCCCTTGTAGATCTTCATAAAAATACGGTCGATAATATCGTGCTCTGTTCAAGTTCAGGGAAAGCGATGTATCGCGAATCTGATCTTATTGATGTCTGGTTCGATTCGGGGTCAATGCCTTATGCACAATGGCATTACCCATTTGAAAATAAAGAAAAAATTGATGCAGGAACTACCTATCCTGCGGACTATATTGCCGAAGGAGTTGATCAAACACGGGGGTGGTTTTACACCCTTCACGCCATAGCAACCTTGGTTTTTGACTCTATTGCTTATAAAAATGTTGTGTCTAACGGTTTGGTTCTTGACAAAAACGGTCAAAAAATGTCAAAACGCCTTGGCAATGCAGCAGATCCATTTAAAACGCTAGACCAATACGGCCCCGATGCAACTCGATGGTATATGATTAGCAATGCCAACCCTTGGGACAATCTTAAATTTGATTTAGAAGGAATTGCAGAGGTTAGACGAAAGTTTTTTGGAACGCTTTACAACACCTATTCCTTTTTTAGCTTGTATGCCAATATTGATGGATTTACGTATAGTGAAAAGGATATTGCGTTTGAAAATCGTCCCGAAATTGACCGCTGGATTTTGTCAGAACTCAACACCCTTACACAAGAGGTTGATGCATACTACGCCGATTATGAACCTACACGAGCTACACGGGCAATTTCGGAATTTGTTCAGGAAACATTGAGCAATTGGTATGTTCGTTTGTGTAGAAGAAGATTTTGGAAAGGCACCTATGAAGAGGATAAAATATCTGCTTACCAAACCCTATACACCTGTTTGGTAACCGTAGCTAAGTTGGGTGCTCCCGTAGCTCCTTTTTATATGGATCGACTTTATATCGACCTCAACCGCTCAACCAAATTGGAAGCCTTTCATTCTGTACACCTATCAGATTTTCCAAAAAGCAATACTTCGCTTATTGACAAAAAATTGGAGTTGAAAATGCAAAAAGCCAAGACCATTTGTTCATTGGTACTTTCACTGCGAAAGAAAGAAATGATCAAAGTTCGCCAACCGCTCCAAAAAGTAATGATTCCTGTAACAAATGAAACTGAGAAAAAGGAAATTTCAGCAGTTTCTGACTTAATCTGTTCAGAAGTTAATGTAAAGGAAGTTGTTTTTATTGATGACGCTTCCTCGATGCTTGTTAAAGAAATTAAGCCCAATTTTAAGACTTTAGGTCCTCGTTTTGGAAAAGATATGAAAGCTGTGGTTCAAGCCATCAATGTTATGGGGCGTGAGGAAATCATAAAAATTGAGCAATCTGGAAATCTTTCTGTTGCTATTAATGAGAAAAGTATTATTTTAGATGCTTCTGATGTGGTCATCACCTCCAAAGATATCGAAGGATGGTTGGTCGCTTCAGAAAACGGAGTAACTGTTGCGTTGGATATTACGCTAACAGCATCTTTACAATCCGAGGGAATTGCAAGAGAATTAATTAATCGGATTCAAAATGCAAGAAAAGATGCTGGATTGGAAGTAACAGACACCATTGATTTGAGTATTCAAAAAAATGAGCTGCTAAACCAAGCTGTTTTAGACAACCAAACATACATCCAAAGTGAAACTCTCGCTACCCAACTTAATTTGGTTGAAAACGTTGAAGGCGGTGAAGCAATTGAGTTTGATAATATTAAAACCCAATTAGGAATTAAAAAAAATTGAAATCCTATGAGCACACAAAGTTTATCACGATATTCTGATGCTGATTTAGAAGAGTTCAGAATTTTAATAGAAGAAAAAATCAACAAGGCGAAAAGCGATTTGGAGCTTATTAGAAGCGCATATATGAACGACGGAAATAACGGGACCGATGATACTTCCCCTACGTTCAAAGCTTTTGAAGAAGGCTCAGAGACTATGTCAAAAGAAGCCAACACTCAGTTAGCAATTCGTCAAGAAAAGTTTATTCGAGACCTAAAAAACGCTTTAATTCGTATTGAAAATAAAACCTACGGCGTTTGTAGAGTTACTGGCAAATTGATTAACAAAGAGCGCTTGAAGTTAGTTCCTCATGCTACTTTGAGCATTGAAGCGAAAAACATGCAGTAGCAGAACCCTTTGGGTAAAAAAATTTTCCTAAATCATGAAATGGCAACTCTTCTGTGTCGGAATGTTTGCATGTCTTATCAACGGACAACACCGCGTCGAAAAAACATTCTCATCTGAGGGGATTCGCGATGTAGAAGTTATTGGAAATGAAGTTTTTTCTATAGAAATTGTCAATTCAAATTCCCAAGAAATAAAACTCATTTCCCGCTCAGAAGGAGAATATGCGGATGCTATTAAGCTGCATACGGAGGTAATTCAAAACACCCTTAAGGTTCGGGCATCTATTCGAGAAGGTTTTCATATTCCCAATGACAAGCTGTCGGCACATAAAGTATTCGCAACTCAACTTTCACTTATTCTCCCCAAAAACCTTCATGTTCGAATAGAAAGTCACTTGTCAAACCTAAAAATTGAGGGGTCATTTCCTTTTTTATCCGCGCTTCTTTATGAAGGAAATTGCTACTTTGAAAAGTTTAAAGGAACCGCAACGATTACGTCCAATAAGGGTTCTATTTATGGTAAAACCGCAGCAGCAATCCTTCAAGTTGATTCAAAAAACGGGACGGTTGTATTACCAAAAAAATTACCCAAAGGCAATCCTTTAATTTTAAAGACAGTGCAGGGCAATATCGAAATTTTTCAAACCAAATTTTAATCTTATTTTTGAGCGAATTTAAACACCTTTCATGACATTAAAAAAATCCATTTTTATCGTTATCGCTGTTTTGCTAATTGATCAGATTTTTAAATTCTATATCAAACTGAATTACCCATTGACCCTATATGGAAGTGATGCCATTGTTGATTGGGGCTGGTTTCGGTTGTTATTTGTAGAAAATAAAGGAATGGCATGGGGAACAAAAATCAACGATTTCCTTCCTTTTGTTAATGAGCGATATGGGAAATTGTTTTTAACTGTGTTCAGAATTATTGCTGTTACGGCAATTGGATATTGGCTGTTGGATGCTATTAAAAAGCTGCGCCCTTCGCTGTTGATTGTTTCTTTATCTTTAATATTTGCTGGAGCAGTAGGCAATATCATCGATTCGATTTTTTATGGATATATGTTTACCGATAGCTACGGTCAAGTCGCCACTTTTGAATGGGGCGCGGGATATGAAAGTTTTTTATACGGTCATGTAGTGGATATGCTTCAGTTCCCTCTAGTGACATGGACGTGGCCCAGCTGGATTCCAGGAATAGGCGGTGATTCGTTTACATTTTTTGATCCTATTTTTAATATTGCCGACGTTGCTATTAGTACAGGTGTGGGAATACTGTTGGTCTTCAACAAAAAGATATTTCCCAAAAATTAAAAACGATACACTTGTTTTGGACTAATGACGAAATCCAACGGAACGTCGTTGGAATGAACATCAATCAGCCTGTTTGTTGGAGGGAAAAAAGAAAGCCCAATTTTAATGGTTTTCGGCATACATTTCGATAAAAATCGGTCGTAAAACCCTTTACCATACCCCAATCTGTTCCCTTTTTTGTCGTAAGCCAGTAGTGGAACAAACACAACTTCGATTTCTTGGTCTTTTACTGCAATCCCATCCGAAGGCTCAGGAATTCCATACGCATTCTTTGTAATTTGAGTCGTTTTAGACCACAAAAAATGTTCCATGGAGTGCGTTTCAAAGTTGCTTTTAGAGACAACCAGCTTTTTGTTTTTTTGAAGAATTTTTGAAAATAAAAATTCGGTATTGAACTCTTTTTGGGATTCGATGGGTAGAAAAAGATGATAATAGTGAACGTCCCAAATAGGCAATTGCATGCATTGGTCGGTAATTTGGCGACTCATTGTTGCAATTTCTTCAGTAGACAAGGAGTTCCTCAATTGCTTATAGTACGTTCGTAACTCTTTTTTTAACATTCTTTTTCTATATGGATAAGACAAAGAAAATAATTATTTTCGTCTAATGAATAACGATGCCTTAAAACTTCAAGTTAAAACGCTTCCCAACGAGCCAGGAGTCTATCAATATTACAATGATGAGGGCTCCATTATTTATGTAGGGAAAGCCAAAAATTTGCGCAAACGTGTGGCTTCTTATTTTCAAAAAAACATTCCTTCTAAAAAAACCCGGAATCTGGTTAGCAACATCCATACAATCAAACACGTAGTAGTTGCAACAGAATCAGATGCTCTTCTACTCGAAAACACCTTAATCAAAGAGCACCAGCCCAAATACAATATCTTATTGCGAGATGACAAAACCTACCCCTGGATTTGTATTAAAAAAGAACGCTTTTCGAGAGTGTTTGTCACTCGTAAACTTATCAAGGATGGCTCCGAATATTTTGGTCCATTTACAAATTTCAAAACGGTGCGCATGTTGATGGATCTTATTTCAGAATTGTATCCTTTGCGAACCTGTCATTACGATCTGAGTCCAGACAAAATAGAAAACAACAAATACAAAGTCTGTTTGGAATACCACATCGGCAACTGTCTTGGCGGTTGTATAGGCAATCAGTCGGCAGAAGATTACCAACAACAAATCAATCATATTAGAGAACTGCTTCGTGGAAATTTTAAAAATGCTAAACAAGATTTTAAACAAAAAATGCAGCATTTTTCGGAACAACTGCATTTTGAAAACGCACAAAAAATAAAAGAAAAAATAACACTTTTGGATCAATACCAGCACAAATCAACAGTGGTCAATGCAACGATCAACAACGTGGATGTGTTTTCGATTGTTTCTGACCAAACCACGGCTTATGTGAACTTTCTTCAGGTCGCATTTGGGTCTATTGTGCGATTTCACACGCTGGAAATACGAAAAAAAATGGATGAATCAGACGAAGCTATTCTGGGGTTGGCAGCTGTAGAATTGCGACAGCGTTTTAACTCAGATTCCCAAGAAGTCTTAGCGCCGTTCAAGGTAGATTTGGGTTCGGCTATTAAAGTTATTATCCCTAAAATTGGTGATAAAAAACAACTACTTGATCTATCGATACGCAATGCAAAAATGGCGCGTTTGGAACAGCTCAAACAAATGAAAATTACAGATCCCAACCGTCATTCCGAACGAATTATGGCACAAATGCAAAAGGACTTGCGTCTTTCAGACCCGCCACATCATATAGAGTGTTTTGACAATTCCAACATTCAAGGAACCCACCCGGTAGCTGCCTGCGTAGTTTTTAAAGACGGAAAACCTGAAAAAAAATCCTACCGACACTATCACATAAAAACAGTTGAAGGTCCGGATGACTTTGCTTCTATGGAAGAGGTTGTTTTTCGACGCTATAAAAGGCTTTTAAATGAAGATGCATCATTGCCCCAATTGATTGTAGTTGATGGCGGAAAAGGGCAGTTGTCTTCTGCTCTCAAAAGCTTGGAAGTATTGGGTCTTCGAGGCAAAATTGCTATTATTGGTATTGCCAAACGTTTGGAAGAACTGTATTATCCTGATGATCCTGTTCCGTTGTATTTGGATAAAAAATCGGAAACCCTAAAAATTATTCAACAGCTCCGAAACGAAGCCCATCGATTTGGAATTGCATTGCATCGAAACAAAAGAAGTCAGTCGGCATTGAACTCCTCACTAGAAAAAATTGAAGGAATTGGAGAAAAAACCATAATTTCACTTCTGAAAAGTTTTAAATCTGTAAAGCGTATCCAATCTGCTTCTTTTGATGAATTAGAAAAACACATTGGAAGCCACAAAGCACAGATTTTAATCAATCATTTTAAATCCAACTCTTAATAATGCAGCGATTATATTTTCTTCTCGTTTTTTGTTTTTCGCTATCTCTTTGGGCGCAAGAGCAAAAAGATGATGATCTGAAAATAGGCGTTTTATTGAGCGGTGGAGGCGCAAGAGGATTGGCTCATATCGGAGTGCTAAAGGAAATTGAAAAAGCAGGTATCAAAATTGATTATATAGCAGGAACAAGTATGGGAGCTGTTATTGGAGGACTCTATGCTTCGGGTTATTCCGCCGATCAAATTGAAGAGATTGTTTTAGCTTTTGACTTAAACGATTTGATTACAGATAATTTTCCGAGGAGAAGCAAATCTTTTTACGAAAAAGAAGCCGCTGAACGCTATGTGCTAACCATTCCTTTTGACAAGTTTAAATTTCAGTTTCCGTCTTCAATATCCAAAGGTGTCAATCTATACGACGAGTTTGTCCAAAAACTCGCACATGTTCAATCGGTTACTGATTTTAGTCAATTACCGACTCCTTTTTTTTGTATGGCTACCGATATTGAAACCGGTGAATCTGTATTACTGGAAAACGGATTTTTACCGCTTGCTTTGAATGCTAGTAGTGCCCTTCCCACATTGTTTGATCCTATTGAAATTGATGGAAAACTTTATGTAGATGGAGGTGTAACCAACAATTATCCCATTGACGAATTAAAAGCTAAGGGAGTTGATTACGTTATTGGAGTGGATGTCCAATCAACGCTTTCAGATCGATCAAAACTCATTAGTGCAGCCAATATTTTGTTGCAAATCAATCAAATTTCTATCACCAATGATATCGAACGAAAACGAATAAAAACAGATTTGTACATTCAACCTGCATTAAACGACTACAGTATCATTTCGTTCAGTGAAGCCAAAAATATTATTGACGCTGGTAAAATTACTGCCAAAACATTTGCTCCCATTTTAAAAACACTTGCTGCTAGTCAAAATGCCAAAGCAACTCCAAGAAAACATATCCCTCCAGCTACAGAAATTGCGTTGTCAAGCATTGATTTTATGGGAGATTCTAAATACGGACGGAACTATCTTAATGGTAAACTGCGTTTGAAAACACCTGAGGTATATACTTATGAAAAAATTCAAGACGGAATCAATAATATTGCCGCTACCAAAAACTTCAGACAGTTTCGATATACTTTTGAAAAAGACACTGAAGATTTTTATAAAATGACTCTAAATCTAGAAGATCAACCCTTTGATACAACTATTGGAGTCGGTATTCATTACGACGATCTATACAAAAGTGCTGCGCTAATTAACATTTCACAAAAACAAATGCTTTTTCAAAACGACTTGGCTTCCTTTGACTTTATTTTAGGGGATAATTTGCGATATAAATTCAATTATTATATCGACAAAGGGTTTTATTGGAGTATTGGAGTTGAATCAGAATTTAATCAATTTAGTGCCGACTTAGACAAAAAAGCCTCTTTGATTGAGAGTCAAGATGGCCTTGATTTTCAATCCTCACGGTTTTTTATCTCTGATTTATCCAATCGTTTTTTTGTAGAAACCTTGTTTAGGGAAGAATTTGTTTTTCGATTGGGAGTTGAACATAAAAAAATATTGATGCGTTCTTCAACTGTATTCAACAGTTCTGAACCCTATCATTACTTGGATGACAGTCACTATTATAGCGCATATGGGGTATTAAAATTGGATACCCGCGACGATCTTCATTATCCTACAAGCGGCCTTTTCTTTCGAGGCGATTTTAATCTGTCTTTTGACAGTTCATCAAATCGTTTTGAAGAAAATCACAAGGTTTTTTCCATTGCAAAAGCAATGATGGGTTATACTGTGTCCATTGGCGAACGCTACTCCTTTAGTCTTACTGCTAGTGGAGGATTTACGATAGATTCGCCCGCTAGAAAGAGTTTTAATTTTATGCTAGGAGGATATGGAAATCAATTTATAAACAACATTCAACCCTTTTTGGGATATCTGCCGCTTCATACAAACAGCAACAGCTATTTGAAAAGTAGTTTTTTGGTTGATTATAAAATTGGGAAAAGTCAGCATTTAAAATTAACTGCAAATATCGCCACAACTGGAAACAATGTGTTTCAATCCGATGAATGGAGAACCATACAACATACGGGGTACGCTCTTGGATATGGAATCGATTCATTTTTGGGGCCTCTGGAGTTAACGTATTCTTTTTCTCCTGAAATCGAAAAAGGGATTTGGTACATTAATTTGGGTTGGTGGTTCTAATAGCAACGTAAAAGATTTATGTTGTTGGAACGATATTTGTCTTACAAAAAATAAGTCAGTTGAAAATCTATTTAGTATTTTTGTTAAGGATATGAATTATTGTATAAATGTTTTTATGTGGTTGCTATTGTTTGGCGTTCTAGCCTATGGACAACCCAAAGATGTTGTAAAGGAGACCCCTGAAATTTTTCTTACCGAAGAATCAAACGATGCTTTTGCTGGTGGAGAATGGTTTCAGTTTCGAATTCATTACGGTTTTATCAACGCCAGCTATGCCTCTCTCTCATTAGAAGAAAAAGAATATAACGGAGAACCTGTTTTTCATGCAGTTGGAATTGGAAGAACGGTGGGGTTTGCTAGGTGGTTTTTTAAGGTAGAAGATCGGTACGAAAGTTTTTTTAAAAAAGATGTCATAAGCCCGGTTCATTTTATTCGCGATATTGATGAAGGTGGTTATACTAAAGATGTTACGATTGATTTTGACGAATCCAATCAAACAGCCAACGTTCACGATAAAAAAAGAAATACGCGTGCTAGCTTTAATACAAAACCCAATGTCCAAGATTTAATTTCAGCCTTTTATTACCTAAGAAATCATTTTGATACAACAGGCATAAAAGAGGGAGAGTTTGTATCGATTAACATGTTTTTTGATAACGAAAACTTCAAATTCAAACTTAAATTTTTAGGCCATGAAACCATCAATAGCAAGTTTGGAAAAATAAAATGTCTCAAATTACGCCCTTACGTCCAATCGGGTAGAGTATTTAGAGAAAGTGAGAGCCTTACTCTGTGGGTAAGTAACGATAAAAACAAATTGCCTGTAAAAGTGAGGGCCGATTTGGCTGTCGGATCTATAGATGCCGACTTAAACGCTTTTAAAGGCTTAAAACACTCGTTTAGAATTGAAATTGATGAATAAAAAATGGGTTTTTTTTCCAATTCTTATATTGGGTTTCATAGTTAGTTTGAGCTCTTGCGGAAGCAACGAATCAAAACCCGAAGAGAAGACACTGCAAAAGCCGAAAATCATAAAAGAATTTGGGTTTACCCTAAACGATTATGAAGTAGTTCGTGACACGGTTCAAAGAGGGGATACTTTTGGAACATTGCTCGAAAAAAACAATCTCTACTACCCCCTAATTTTTGAAATAGCCACTGCTGCCAAAAAGGCATTCAATATTCGCAAAATTCAAGTTGGCAAACAGCTTACCATTCTGAGGTCACCAGATTCTACAAAAACGCCCAAAGCCATTATTTATCAACCCAACACTGTCGAATATTTAGTAATTCATTTGGAAGATTCTATTTGGGCAGAAAAAAAACAAAAATCCGTGAGGCTTGTCGAATTTGAAGCCGAAGGAATTATCAACAGCTCCCTTTCTCAAACCCTCGATGAACAAGGACTGAGCCAGTTAATTTCGCTCGATTTGTCTGATATCTACGCGTGGTCTATCGACTTTTTTAGACTCGAAAAAGGAGATCGTTTCAAAATTATTTATACTCAAAAATATGTAGATGATTCCATATTTGTTGGGTATAACCGAATTCATGCCGCTTATTTTGAGCACCGAAAAACGCCTTACTACGCTATTGAGTTTGAGTCAAATCCTGAAAAAGGAATTACAGAGTATTTTGATGAAAAGGGGAAAAATTTAAGACGTGCTTTTTTACAAGCTCCCGTTCAATTCAGTCGAATTTCCTCTCGATATAACAAGCGAAGAAAAATTGCCTACTACGGCAGAGTACGCCCTCATTATGGAACCGATTTTGCAGCCCCTGTAGGAACCCCCATTCGAACAACAGCAAACGGAACAGTCGTTAAATCAGGATATACGCGTGGAAACGGAAATTATGTGACCGTAAAACACAACGCAACCTACAGCACTCAGTATCTGCATATGAAAAAAAGAAAAGTTCGTTTGGGTGATTATGTTAGCCAAGGCGATATTATTGGAACTGTTGGAATGACTGGAAATACTTCTGGACCTCATGTGTGTTACCGTTTTTGGAAAAATGGAAAACAAGTCGATCCTTTTCGACAAAAATTGCCTGAAGCCAAACCCATATCTTCTAATCTTAAGGAGAAATACTTTACCTATATGAAACCCTATAAAGAGGCTTTGGACTGTATTGAGTTTCAATATCCAATAATGTATGATACCTTTGCGGTCAATAATTAAAAATCAATAATGGCATTACCAAATGTAAATCCCACAACCACCAAGGCTTGGAAAGCTTTACAACAGCATTTTTCAGAAATAAAATCGGTTCATATGACTGATTTGTTTGAAAAAAATCCAGGAAGAGCTGACCAATTCAGTTTAAGGTGGAATGATTTTTATGTAGATTATTCCAAAAACAGAATCAACAATACCACCTTTAATTTGTTAATGGAACTTACCAAAGAATGTCTACTGGAAGAAGCTATAAAAAAATATTTTGAAGGAGACGCCATCAATGCAACCGAAGGTCGGGCGGTACTTCATACAGCCCTCCGGGAATCCAAAAGCAGCGCTATTGTTGTGGAAGGTAAAAATGTAGTCCCAGATGTTTATGCTGTAAAAGCAGCGATGAGATCATTTAGCGAAGGTATTATTTCGGGAGCAACCAAAGGGCACACAGGCAAAGCATTTACGGATGTTGTCAATATTGGAATTGGCGGCTCTGACCTAGGTCCTGCCATGGTTACGGAAGCCCTTGCCTACTATAAAAATCACTTAAATGTTCATTTTGTGTCCAATGTAGATGGAGACCATGTTCATGAAGTATTAAAAAAAATAAATCCAGAAACTACACTTTTTGTTGTTGTTTCTAAAACTTTTACAACCCAAGAAACACTATCCAATGCTACAACCATCAAAAAATGGTTGGTTAATCAATTGGGAAATGAGGCAGTAGCATCGCATTTCGCAGCGGTTTCTACCAATTTACCCAACATTGAAGCCTTTGGCATTCATTTAGACAATGTATTTCCAATGAATGACTGGGTGGGAGGACGATTTTCATTGTGGAGTGCCGTTGGACTTTCTATTTGCTTATCGGTAGGGCCCGACAATTTTGAAGCATTACTAGAAGGTGCCCACCAAATGGACCTTCACTTTAAAAACAGCCCTTTCGAAGAAAATATACCTGTAATTTTGGCAATGATCAGTATTTGGTATAACAATTTTTTTGATGCCGAAAGCGAAGCTGTTATCCCCTACACGCAATACCTACACCGATTTGCTGCATATCTTCAACAGGGGATTATGGAAAGTAATGGGAAAAGTGTTGACAGAAACGGAAACCCAGTAAATTATCAAACAGGAACGTTGATTTGGGGAGAGCCTGGAACCAATTCGCAACACGCTTTTTTTCAATTGATTCACCAAGGAACAAAGCTCATCCCTGCCGACTTTATTGGCTACAAAAAATCACTTCACGGAGATATTGATCATCATAAAAAACTCATGGCAAATTTCTTTGCACAAACAGAAGCCTTGATGACCGGAAAATCGGAAGATCAGGTTCGAAAAGAACTTACCGATAAATTGTCATCCCAAGAAATCGATGCATTGACTCCTTTCAAAGTTTTTGAAGGTAACAAACCCACCAACACCCTTTTGATCGATCAACTTACTCCATCGTCTTTAGGCGCTTTGATTGCGCTTTATGAGCATAAGATTTTTGTACAAGGAGTTGTTTGGAATATCTATAGTTACGACCAGTGGGGCGTCGAATTGGGCAAGCAACTTGCGGCAACAATTCTTTCTGATATTTCTTCTTCTGAAATTCAAAAACACGACACTTCTACCACTACACTTCTAAATGATTTTAAAAAAAGGCAATAGTTTCGTTTGAAAAAGTAGGCGTTAAATTAATTTCAAGGCTAGTTTTAAAAAAGCGGATTCATTATCTTTGATGAATGAACAAGGTCGTTTTTTTAATTCTAGGGGTTTTTCTTATCAGGTGTGGTTCTGAAGACGGAAATTCAGATAACCAAATCATTCCTAAAGCTAAAAATGATTTTGTGTCAATTGTTGAAGATACTCCCACAAAGCTCGACAATTTGCTTTCTAATGATGAGCTCTCTAGCGACACATCCGTAACATCATTTGATGCCTCATCAGAAAAAGATGGAAGTTTGACAAAACAGTCGGACAATAGTTTTACCTACACTCCGGCAAACTCTTTTGTGGGTAACGATACGTTTAATTATACCTTGTGTGATACAAAAAATCCGCCTAATTGCTCCACTGCTTCCGTTACTCTAGAGGTTACTGACCAAGGAAGTCCTACTGTCAAAAATGATGCTGTTTTGGCAATAAAAAATAAGCAAACTGTTTTTAAAAAATTGTTGCTAAACGACACCCTAACCGACGATGCGGAAGTGGTTTCCGTTGACAGTTCTTCGTCTTCGGGTGTAGTAATCTTAAATGATGACAAAACAGTATCATACACTCCATTGACTAACTTTGAGGGAGCAGATTCCTTTACGTACACAGTCTGTGATGATGATTCGCCCAATCCAACTTGTGTAACGGCTTCAGTAGCTATCACTGTTGTCGACGCAATTGCATTCAACATTCCTGACAATTTACAATATTACTATGGAGATGCTATTTTTACTTCAAATCCATCTAATAACTTATCGGTTTTGAGTGATTTAACCCGTTCGAAGCACACAACCATTCTGACATACACACAACGGCACAATTATTTATACGATGCTGATGAAGACCCTTCAAACCCCAACAATGTAGTTTTAATATATTCTGGAGAAAGTCGGTTTTGGAAAGAATACACTTCTCCAACCAATTCCTATACAACACAAACATTTAATACCGAACATGTATATCCAAAGTCGTTGCTTTCAAATGAATTGGCTGAAACCGATTTGCACCACCTTCGAACCTGTGATTCGGGCATAAACTCAGACAGAAGCAATCGAAAATTTGTTAACGGTTCTGGAGGTTATAAAAAATCGGGAAGCGGATGGTATCCTGGCGATGAATGGAAAGGAGATGTTGCTAGAATGGTATTCTACCTTTCCATTCGATATGGTGAACTCATTAATGGCGTTGGTAATATGGATGTCTTGCTGCAATGGAATGTGGAAGATCCCGTTTCTGATATTGAAAACACCAGAAACAATGTTATCGAAACCGCACAAGGAAATCGAAATCCTTTTATTGACAATCCCTATTTAGCAACGCTCACTTGGGGCGGAATCTCTGCTGAAAATCGCTGGAATTAATCCTAATTTAGGGCGAGATATTTTAAAATTGATAAAAATATCAAGTTGTGTTAATGTTATGTTAAAAAAAATTATACGATATTTGTATTATTGAAATTTTAACAAAACTAAACTAATGAAAATCAAACATTTTACTAAAGTTGCATTGATGTTGGTTGCCAGCGTTGTATTTGCACAAGAAAAAGAGAAAGATTCCATTCTTTCAGTAGATCTTAACGAAGTGGTACTTACTGCTTCTGGGGTAATTGATTTAGCCGACAATCGAGTAACACCGATTGCAGTCACTAAATTCACTGCCGAAGAAATTCAATCAAGAGTTGGAGCCTTTGACATTGTAGAGTCCATGCGTTTCAGTCCTTCCATTCAATTGAATAGAGGCTCTGGATTTGGAGATGCTCAAATGTTTTTGAGAGGGTTCGATCAAACCAACACCGCTTTCCTTATTAATGGACAACCCATTAATGGAGTGGAAGACGGAAAAATGTATTGGTCTAACTGGTCAGGATTGGCTGATATTGCAAACAGCGTTGAAGTTCAACGAGGTTTGGGATCTTCAAAGCTCGCTATTTCTTCGGTTGGAGGAACTGTAAACTTTGTTACCAAATCAGTAGATCTTAAAGAAGGTGGATTTGTAAACACCATGATGGGTAACGACAATTATTACAAAGCGTCTGCTTATTTGTCAACCGGTCTTATGGAAAACGGTTTTGCTTTTTCTATGCTCTTCGGACACTGGGAAGGTGATGGATACCATGCAGGAACACAAGGACAAGGACAAAATTATTTTTTCTCCGTGGGTTACAAACCCAACAATGAGCACATTTTCAATCTTATGATCACAGGAGCGCCTCAGTGGCACGGTGGTGCTAGAGAAGAAAAGCTTTCAACGTTTCTAGATAATGGTAAAAAATACGGTGACAACTGGGGATACCTCAACGGAGAGTTTGAATCTGCTGGAAGAAACTTTTATCACAAACCGTTATTTAACCTAAGCTGGGATTATAACATCAGCAGCACACGATCGCTTTCAACGGTACTTTACGGTTCGTTCGGTCGCGGTGGATTTGCTTACGGAGAAGGTGATTTCTTTAGTGATTTTACGGAAGATGGTCTTTTTGATTTTGATGCCATGGTTGCTAGAAACGAAGCCGGTGACGGTGAACGTATAATTAAATCTTCTGTAAACAGTCACAACTGGTACGGTATTGTATCGAACTACAGTTCGGAACTCAATGACAACCTTTCTTACAATATAGGTTTTGATGTTCGTATGTACAACGGTATTCACTTTAGAACACCCACCAACCTATTAGGTCTTGATTCTTACAGAGGAATATCTTCTACCTATGGATACAATCCTTGGGATGCCGTTTTTGATTTTCCTAACGAAACAGAAGACCGCGCTATTTCTTATGATTATGAAGAAGACATTAATTATTACGGGTTCTTCGGGCAGTTAGAATACGCTACTGACGAGTTCAGTGCGTTTGTTCAAAGTTCTGTATCTTCTCAATCTCACGTTAAAAAAGATCTCTTTTTTGATCTAGGAGAAGCAGACAAAATTACCAACTCTGGATTTAACGTAAAAGGAGGGGGTTCGTATGTTGTTAGTGAAAACTCTCGCGTGTATGCCAACGCTGGTTTTTATTCCAGACAACCTTTCCACGATGACTTATATGCTAATGTTCGTTATTCAAATGATATCAACGTGGCTGGAAATGTAAATCAGGAAATTACAGGTTTTGAATTGGGATATATTTACGAAAACAACAACCTTTCTGCCAATATTGACTTGTACCATACCACTTGGGGAAATCGTGTAGATTCTTCCTCAAATTATGAAGACAATCAATTGGTTAGTTACACCGAAACCAATCCTTTCTCTCAACTTCACAAAGGTATTGAGGCTCAAGTTCAATACAGACTGTCCGATGCGGTTCTTGTAAAAGCATACGCTTCCCTTGGAGACTGGACCTATCAAGACAATGTTGAGACTACAACCTTTGATGACGAAGGAAATCTATTAAGCTCTGATGGTGTTGTTTATTTAGAGGGACTCAAAGTAGGACAAGCCGCTCAAACTTCATACGGTTTCCAAATGTTTGCTGAAGTTACCGATGATCTTGGGTTTGATATCACAGGAAATCACTACAGCGATCAGTATGCCGAAGTTGATTTTGGATCTTCCGATCTTGCCGTTGCTAATAACGATGGTGTATTGAAGACTCCTTCTGTTTTCTTATTGGACTTTGGAATGAACTATTCCCTTGATCTAAAAAACAATACTTCAATGAAGTTTCGATTGAATATCAACAATGCTTTCGATGAATTATACATTGAAAACATGACAAGTAACACCCCTGCTACGGATGGATCAGCTACTTGGAGAGGTATTGACACAAGTAACAACGTTAGAATCGGATACGGAAGAACTTGGAACCTAGGAGTTCGTTACAATTTCTAAGAACGTTCTTTTCTTATAAAACAAAAAACCCTTGCAATGCAAGGGTTTTTTTTATTGTATATCTTTTAGTTTCAGTTGAAGACTTATGCGGTTGTTCCACTCATTTTCATCCACACTATAGGCCATTGAAAAAGTATTTCGGTTGGTTACTAATGGCAATCGATCTCCCAAACCGAAACCAATTCCCGTTATAGGTTTCCCCTTTTCTTGTAACGCCGTTATTCGTATATGGGTTTCGTCTTTACCCACTCGTTTGGCATATCCGGTATCTTGAACATTGTGCGTTGCGAAAACAGGAGTCATATTTCCTGGGCCAAAAGGAGCAAATTGTTTTAAAATTCTATAAAATTTTGAAGTAAGCTGATGCAAAGAAAGTTCGCAATCGATAGGAACTTGTTGAATCAACATATCGGGATCAATGGTTTCAGAAACGACTTTTTCAAACTTTGCCTTAAAGGACTCATACTGCTCAGGAAGCATAGTCATTCCTGCAGCATACTTGTGGCCTCCAAACTGCAACAAGTGTTCAGAACAAGCTTCCAGTGCCTTATACAGGTCAAATCCTTTTACCGAACGTGCAGAAGCTGCCAATACATCCCCCGATTGAGTAAAAACTACCGTCGGACGGTAATAATTTTCAATCAATCTGGAAGCGACAATTCCTATAACCCCTTTGTGCCAATCTTTGTCGTAAACGACAGTAGTCGTTCTGTTTTCTTCTTTCAATTCTTTGAGCTGTGCTAACGCTTCTTGTGTTATTGAACGATCGAGTTCTTTGCGACTAGCGTTAAATGTTTCAATAGCCGCTGCCTGACTCCGAGCCGTTTCGTAGGTTTTTTCCAGTAAAATTTCCACCGCATAGCCTCCGTGTTTCATTCTTCCTGCGGCATTGATTCTAGGTGCGATTACAAAAACTACATCCGAAATCGTCCAATCTTTTTTCTTTAAAGTTGCGCCCAATGCTTGAATTCCTGGGCGCGGATTATTATTAATTACCTGCAAACCTAAATAAGCCAATACGCGATTTTCGCCCGTTATTGGAACAATATCAGCGCCAATAGCCGTAACTACCAAATCCAAATAAGGCACCAAATCTAATGCAGTACCTCCTCGGTGGAGAGTTAATGCTTGAATCAATTTGAATCCAACACCACAACCACACAACTCTTTGTAGGGATAGGAGCAATCTTTTTGTTTGGGGTTTAAAACGGCTATGGCTTCAGGAATTGTGTCACCTGGCTGGTGATGATCGCAAATAATAAAATCAATTCCTTTTTTCTTTGCATAGGCAACTTGATCGATTGCCTTAATGCCGCAATCCAAAGCAATAATCAACGAAATTTGTTCTGCTGCTGCGGTATCAATTCCTTGTAAAGAAACACCATATCCCTCTGCATAACGATCGGGAATATAGGGTGTAATCTTGGCTCCTAGTGTTTGCAAATACGAAGTGACGAGTGCTACCGAGGTTGTTCCATCAACATCGTAATCTCCAAAAACCATAATGGGGGCACTGGCTTTTAGTGCGACTTCTATTCGATCAACAGCCTTTTGCATGTCTTTCATCAAAAATGGATCGTGCAGATCTTCTATTTTGGGGCGAAAAAACTGTTTTGCACTCTCAAAATCTGTAATTCCTCGCTGGACCAAAAGCGTTGCCAAGGTCGAATCAATCCCCAAATCATGAGACAAAGCATTGACTATAGTGGCATCTTGTTTTGATTGAAAAACCCAACGCATAGCTATTCTTTTTTAGTTCCTGAAACAACAATCACAAATTCCCCTTTTGGAGGTTGGTTTTGAAAGTGCTGAATGGATTCAGCCAATGTACCTCGAACCGTTTCTTCATACAATTTGGTAATTTCTCGGGAAACAGAAGCCAAACGATCGGCTCCGAAATAGGTTTCAAAATGAGACAATGTTTTCAAAAGCTTGTGTGGAGATTCGTAAAACACCATGGTTTTGGTCTCTTTTGAAAGCTCCTCTAAACGGGTTTTTCTTCCTTTTTTAACAGGCAAAAATCCTTCAAAAACAAAACGATCGCAAGGCAAACCACTAATGACCAAAGCCGGAACAAAAGCTGTTGGACCAGGCAAACATTCTACTTGAATTTGAGCATCAATACAGGCGCGGGTCAACAAAAATCCAGGATCTGAAATGCCCGGAGTTCCCGCATCTGAAATGAGTGCTACCGTTTCTCCATTGGCAATTCGTTGCACCAAACGCTCTACCTCCCGATGTTCGTTGTGCATATGATGCGCCTTCATACGAGTTTCAATGTCAAAATGTTTGAGGAGTTTTCCACTAGTCCGAGTATCCTCTGTTAAAATTAAATCAGCCTCCTTTAGGATTCGCAAAGCACGAAGCGTAATGTCTTCAAGGTTTCCAATGGGAGTGGGTATTAAATACAACATAGACATTGTTCGAATGGATTAGGATTCAAAATGTTGGGAGATTACTTTCACAAACTGCGATTCGTAAACCTCTTTGTCCTTCCAATGATCGTAATCGGGTTTTACCACAGTTTCAATAAAATTCAACGCTTGATCCTTTGTTTCTTTGGTGTTAAGCATCGACAAAACACGCAAATAATCTTCTTGGCTTCCCGAAAAAAGGTGATTCACAAAAGTCAACCGGTGGTTATTATCTATTTGAATGCCTTGTGGTGTTATTTTGTCTGCATCCTGTTTTTCAAAAGTCGGAATGGGTGCTTCCTCAAACAACACATCTTCTAACCTTGGTTGAGAGGAAAGCGTGTTTTCTTCCTGAACAGAGCCATCTTCTTGATCATTTAACTGGGCAAGAACCGCTTGCTGAGTTAGCAAAGAATCGTCTTCTCCAAAATGTTTTTCTGTAAAATGCAAAACACTCAAGGATTCGTATGCACTCCTAGCTAATTCTTTAAGTTCTTGAGTGTCAGCCTTATCTTTTCGACGAAGGATTTGGTGAGCCAAACTCATTAATTGGGCTTCTAATTCTTTTTTCATAACTATTTTTAGAGTCTTTAAATGGAGTCTTTTGTTTTTAACTAAAATTGTATGACCTTTAGACAGTTCGATTTTTATTCGTTAACGACTTGAAAATTACAAAATGTTTCTGGAAAATACAGTAAATCAGAGTGAGCAATTTGGCTGGATTGAAGTTATTTGTGGATCCATGTTCTCCGGCAAAACCGAAGAACTCATCAGGCGTCTCAAAAGAGCTCAAATTGCTAAGCAAAAAGTGGAAATCTTTAAACCCCAGGTTGATGTTCGCTACGACGATGATAAAGTAGTTTCACACGATTCCAATGAAATTGTTTCTACACCTGTTCCTGCTGCTGCAAATATTCAAATTTTAGCTGACGGATGTGATGTCGTTGGAATTGATGAAGCCCAGTTTTTTGATGATGAAATCGTAACCGTCTGTAACAATTTGGCTAACAAAGGCATTCGTGTTATTGTCGCTGGACTAGACATGGATTTCAAAGGCAATCCCTTTGGCCCTATGCCTGCTTTAATGGCTACAGCAGAATATGTGACCAAAGTGCATGCTGTTTGTACTCGAACCGGTAATTTGGCGCAATACAGTTTTCGAAAATCAGAAAATGATGCCTTGGTCATGTTGGGAGAAACCGAGGAATACGAGCCTCTTAGTCGGGCTGCCTTCTTTGAAGCCATGCTGGAAGAAAAAATCAACTTAAAGCTTCGTAGTGGGAAAGACTAAGGAAACTGTTTTGGAAATTCACCTACCCAACTTGCTGGACAATTTTCAAGTTATCAAATCAAAAATTAGTTCAAGTACCAAAGTATTGGCAGTAGTAAAGGCTGTTGCCTATGGAAGCAATGCCGTAGCAATTGCCAAATACCTAGAACTGGCTGGAGTTGATTATTTTGCCGTTGCCTATGTCTCTGAGGGAATTGCTTTGCGCAAAGAGGGAATCAAAACACCCATATTGGTCTTACACCCACAAATAGAAAACCTTGAAAAAGCCATTCGATATAACCTAGAGCCGAGTATGTACTCCTTTCGCATTCTGAACGCTTTTTCAAAAGTTGTGCAACAAAATAGTATTAGAAAATATCCTGTCCATCTGAAGTTTAACACAGGCTTAAATCGGTTAGGATTTAACGAAATGGACATAAAAGCTCTCAAAAAAACTTTCAATCAAGAATCCTTAAAACTCGTTTCTATTTTCTCCCATCTTGCTGCCACAGAAGATCCCAGCGAGACGGAATTTACAAAAACCCAATTGGCGGTTTTTGCTAGAATTTCCCAACATTTTGATGCCGCTCCTCTACGACACGTTCTAAACACCTCCGGTATTTTAAACTACCCCGAAGCCCACTACGATATGGTGCGAACGGGAATTGGTTTGTACGGATTTGGCAACGATCCCCAATTCGACAAAGAATTCAAACCCGTTCTACATTTAAAAACAGTCATTTCTCAAATTCATACTCTCAATAAAGGTGAGAGTTTGGGGTATAACCGTGCTTTTATTGCCACTAATACAACGAAAATAGCAACACTCCCTATCGGTCATGCCGACGGAATTAGTCGACAGTATGGAAATGGAAACGGGCAAGTTTATATAAAATCCATGCCTGCTAAAATTATTGGAAATGTATGTATGGATATGCTCATGGTCGATGTATCAACTATTGATTGTGAGGAGGGAGAAGAAGTCATCATTATAGACGACAAAACTCAAACAGCGGATTCATTGGCAAAACAAGCCAATACCATTTCCTATGAAATCCTAACCGCCCTGTCTGAGCGAATACAACGAAAATTAATTGTTAAACCCTAAATACTTAAATTTATGAAAATTGTTAGTGAATTCAAAGCCTTTTTGATGAAAGGCGAAATTGTGAGTCTTGCTACTGCTGTAATTATTGGCGGTGCATTTGGGAAAATTGTTTCCTCATTTACCAACGATGTTTTGATGCCTCCCATTGGGTTGTTGCTTGGAAAAATTAATTTTTCCGAACTGTCCATACCCCTTGTTAATGAAGTAAAAAATCAGGCGGGTGAAATTACACAGGCTGCCGTTGCTATTCACTACGGAAACTTTATCCAAACCATTGTTGACTTTGTAATTATCGGTGCTTGTATTTTTTTGGTACTTAAAGCCTACCAAAAAACCAAAAAACAAGAAGAAAAACCAGCCGCTCCCAAAGGTCCTTCACAAGTCGACTTGTTGATAGAAATTCGTGATTTGTTAAAAAAATAACTTCTTGTTATATTTTTGATATTTTTACACTTTTAACTTGGTGAGTTAAAAGGTTTGGCTATTTTTGTACCCTTAATTTTTGAAAAATGAAAGTAGCTGTTGTAGGCGCCACCGGAATGGTTGGCGAAGTAATGTTAAAAGTGTTAGCGGAAAGAAATCTTCCCATTAGCGAGCTTGTATTAGTAGCTTCGGAACGGTCTGTTGGTAAAAAAATGTTGTTTCAAGGAGCCTCTCATACTGTAGTTGGACTTCAAACCGCAGTAGACATGGCTCCTGATATTGCCTTATTCTCTGCAGGTGGAGACACCTCGTTGGAGTGGGCTCCGAAGTTTGCTGCTGCAGGGACAACGGTTATTGATAATTCATCCGCATGGAGAATGGATGCTACCAAAAAATTGGTAGTTCCTGAAATCAATGCCCATGAGCTTTCTAAAGAGGACAAAATTATTGCCAATCCAAACTGTTCCACCATTCAGTTGGTAATGGCTTTAGCGCCACTTCACAAGGCCTTTGGAATAGAAAGAGTGGTAGTTTCTACCTATCAGTCTATTACTGGAACAGGAGTTAAGGCAGTTCAACAGCTCGAAAACGAGTACAAAAATGTTGAAGGTGAGAAGGCGTATCCTTATCAAATTCATCGAAATGCATTGCCTCACTGTGATGTGTTTCAAGAAAATGGATACACTAAGGAAGAAATGAAATTGACAAATGAAACCAAGAAAATCCTTGGGGATGATTCTATTGCATTGACTGCTACTGCCATTCGAATTCCTGTAGTGGGCGGTCATAGTGAATCTGTAAACCTTACATTTACAAGGCCATTTTCGCTTGAACAGGTTCGGGAATTGCTTGATCAAACCGAAGGAATAACCCTTCAAGACAACCCCGCTAACAACGAATATCCTATGCCACTATATGCTCATGGAAAAGACGATGTATTTGTGGGTCGTATTCGAAAAGATGAATCTCAGGCCAACGGAATTAACCTTTGGATTGTCGCCGACAATCTTCGAAAAGGAGCCGCAACCAATGCCATTCAAATTGCCGAACACTTGATTAAAAATCAGTTGGTGTAATTTTAATTCCTCAAAAACCAATAAAAAAAAGCCGCCTTAATTAGTCGGCTTTTATTTTATGCTTTCATCTCAAAAGATTCCATAAACTTCGTGGTATAATTTCCAGAAATATAGTCGGGATCATCCATAAGCTGACGATGAAAAGGAATGGTTGTTTTTATTCCTTCAATTACAAACTCATCCAAAGCGCGTCTCATTTTGTTGATAGCTTCTTCACGTGTTTGCGCAGTCGTTATCAACTTAGCAATCATGGAGTCGTAGTTTGGTACAATCGTATAGCCGCTATACACATGAGTGTCTAAACGAACTCCGTGACCTCCTGGCATGTGAAGGGTGGTTATTTTTCCTGGAGAAGGTCTAAAATCATTGTACGGGTCTTCGGCATTGATTCTACATTCAATAGAGTGCAATTCGGGAAGGTAATTTTTTCCTGTAATAGGTATCCCTGATGCAACTTTTATTTGTTCCCGTATCAAGTCATAATTAATCACTTGTTCGGTAATCGGATGTTCTACCTGAATTCGAGTATTCATCTCCATAAAGTAGAAATTGCGGTGTTTATCAACTAAGAATTCTACCGTACCTGCTCCCTCGTATTTGATGTATTCTGCAGCTAAAACTGCAGCGTCACCCATCTTTTTACGCAGTGCTGTGGTCATAAACGGAGAGGGTGTTTCTTCTGTTAGCTTTTGGTGACGACGTTGAACAGAACAATCTCTTTCTGATAAATGACAGGCTTTTCCAAAAGAATCTCCAACAATTTGAATTTCAATATGTCTCGGTTCTTCAATGAGTTTTTCCATATACATTCCGTCATTTCCGAACGATGCTTTCGCTTCTTGTCGAGCGCCATCCCAACCTTTTTGCAAATCTTCGGGCTTCCAAACTGCACGCATTCCTTTTCCACCACCACCGGCAGTGGCTTTTAGCATAACCGGGTAGCCTATTTTTTTTGCTAATTTTTTAGCCGTTTCAAAGGTGTCTATTAATCCTTCCGAACCAGGAATAGTAGGAACTCCAGCCGCTTTCATTGTTGCTTTTGCTGTTGCTTTATCTCCCATTTGGCCAATCATTGAGCACGAAGCACCAATAAATTTTATTTTGTGTTCTTCACAAATTTTTGAAAATTTAGCGTTTTCAGACAAAAATCCATATCCAGGATGAATTGCATCGGCATTGGTGATTTCTGCGGCAGCTATAATATTAGGCATTTTTAAGTACGACTCTGAACTAGGAGCAGGACCTATACAAACGGCTTCGTCGGCGAATCGAACGTGAAGGCTGTCGCGATCAGCTGTGGAGTATACCGCAACCGTTTTGATGCCCATCTCTCGACAAGTACGAATGATTCGCAGTGCGATTTCACCTCGATTGGCTATTAATATTTTCTTGAACATAATACTCTGTTTTGGTTGGTATTGAATGTTGTTACAATCTATAACTCTTTAGGAAGGATCTACTAAAAATAAAGGTTGATCAAATTCTACAGGAGAAGAATCATCCACCAAAATTTTAACAATCGTTCCAGAAACTTCTGATTCAATTTCATTGAAGAGTTTCATCGCCTCAACAACACACAATACATCTCCCTCGCCAATAGTTGATCCAACTTCTACAAAATTGGATTTGTCGGGGCTTGGTTTGCGGTAAAAAGTTCCAATAATTGGTGACTTGATGGTCACGTAATTGTCGTTTTCAGAAGCGGGTTTTTCAACTGGAGGTGCGGCGGCTGGTTGATCCGACACCACAGGAGTGGCAGCAATAGGAGCTGAGGGAAGGGCTTGAACAATTGTCGTTTCCGAGCCGTGTTCTCCTTTACCTGTTTTGATGGTGATTTTAATATCCTCCATCTCCAATTTGACTTCACTAGCGCCCGATTTGGCGACAAACTTAATTAAATGTTGAATTTCTTTAATGTCCATGTTGGTTAATTTTTGTCATTAGTATTGTAGGCCCACTTTATGTAGGCTGATCCCCATGTAAATCCACCGCCAAAGGCAGCAAATACTAGGTTGTCTCCTTTTTTTAGAGACGATTCGTAGTCATGTAATAATAACGGAAGCGTTGCCGCTGTGGTATTTCCGTAGCGTTCAATATTCATTAAAACTTTGCTTTCATCAATTCCCATTCGTTTGGCTGTAGCGTCAATAATTCGCTTGTTGGCCTGATGCGGAATGAGGTATTTTATGTCGTCTTTCGATAGCTGATTGCGCTTCATGATTTCAGCTGAAGCATCTGCCATATTGGAAACAGCATACTTAAATACCGATTTTCCGTCTTGATATAAATAATGTTGTTTGTTTTTAACGGTCTCTTCAGAAGCGGGGAGCAAAGACCCTCCGGCTTCAATTCTTAGAAATTGGCATCCTATTCCATCGGATCGTAGATACTCGTCTTGAAAGCCGAGCCCGTCTGTATTGGGTTCAAACAATACAGCGCCTGCTCCATCTCCAAAAATAATACAAGTGGTTCGGTCGGTATAATCAACAATCGAAGACATTTTATCAGCTCCGACCAAGAGTACTTTTTTATACCTTCCTGACTCAATATATGCAGCAGCTGTTGACATTCCATATAAAAATCCAGAACAGGCAGCTTGAAGATCGTACCCAAAAGCATTGGTTGCGCCCACTTGAGAAGCTACAGTTGCTGCAGTAGCAGCTACGGGCATGTCGGGAGTTGCAGTGGCCATAATAACCATGTCAATTTCTTTGGGGTTAATTCCTGATTTGTCGAGTAGTTGCTGAACGGCTTTAACAGCCATATAAGACGTCCCTAAGCCTTTTTTCTTTAAAATGTGCCTTTTCTTGATTCCAGTTCGAGTAGTGATCCATTCATCATTGGTATCTACCATCATCTCTAAATCTTGGTTGGTCAATAGCCCTTCTGGGACATATCCTCCAACGGCAGTGATTGCAGCCGTAATTTTGTTCATATAGAAAATTTAACTTTTCTTCATTTTCAGTCAAAAAACTCCAAATCGGGCGAAAATTACTAAAATTTAGTAAGCTTTTGCGTAAAAATTGCGTTTTTTTGTCATTTTTCAGAAAAACTCCCTCAAAAAAAACTCCCTCAAAAAAGGGAGTAATATGAAATATTTTTTTGGATTATAGTATTAGGCCTCTGCCACTTCGGACTTGTCAACGAGTACCTTTCCTCGATAGTACAATTTTCCCTCATGCCAATGAGCACGATGGTACAAGTGGTTTTCTCCTGTTGTTGGACAAGTTGCAATTTGAGGAACAACTGCTTTGATGTGCGTTCTTCGCTTGTCTCTTCTTGTTTTCGATATTTTTCTTTTAGGATGTGCCATAATGCTTATTCCTTTTTATTAATTAACTTTTTTAATGAGTCCCATCGGGGATCTGTTCCTGATGAGCTCGTTGATGCTTCTTTGGGTTGTAATTCTGTCAGTTTTGATAATATATCGGACTCTAATGTGCCATTACTAACACCCGGATGAACTCGTTTTAGGGGAAGTGCCAAAGCAATCATTTCATAAATATATTGTGAAACATCTACCTGATAGGCGCCGTGAGGTAAAATTAATAGATCTTCATTTTCATTATTATAATCAGAACCAAATTTTACTACCAATTCAAACTGAGGATTTAATGGAAAATCAAAGGGTTCATTGGTCAAATCACAGTTAACGTTTACGGTAACCGTGGCAGTAAATGAAAGTTCTAAAAGCGTACTCTTTTTGGTAAGCTCTAGAGAAATTTTCCCATTGATATCATTAAAATCTTCAAAATCAAAAGCTTCAAAGAACGTTTTGTTTATGTCAAACTCAAATTTATGAAGGCCTTCTTTTAATCCTACAAAGGGTATTGTAAACTCAGCTAAGGCTTTCATATACTAAGTTTTAGCGGGCAAATATAATAATTTTTATTTAGTTTAAAGCTTTAAATTATTTTTTTCTCGAGGCTTTGGTGCCGAAATTTTTAGCACATTTTGAGTGATCTCCTCGTGTTCTTGCCGCTTGTTATAAATAGAAAGCGCTGAAAATACAGCAGCACGAAATGAAGCCTCATTGGCTAGTGATTTGCCGGCTATTTCATAGGCCGTTCCATGATCAGGAGAAGTACGTATTTTTCGAAGACCCGCCGTAAAATTAACCCCTTCTCCAAACGACAACGTTTTAAACGGAATCAAGCCTTGATCGTGATAGCTCGCAACGATTGCGTCGTATTGTGCATAGGCATTGCTTCCAAAAAAACTGTCGGCAGCAAAAGGTCCAAAAACCAGCATTCCTTGTTCGGAAAGTTCAGCAAGTGTTGGACGAAGAACAACGTCGTCTTCAGAACCAATAACTCCGTTATCGCCTGTATGTGGATTGATCCCTAAAACGGCAATTTTGGGCTTGCGAATGCCAAAATCTTGAATCAAGGATTTTTGGACAAGGGTCATTTTCTTTTTTATCAATTCTGGGGTTATGACATCACTGACTTCTTTGACAGGCAAATGATCGGTAAACAATCCCACTTTTAGCGTGTCTGTAACCATAAACATCAAGCTGTCTCCTTCTAGCTTTTGAGCCAAATAATCGGTATGCCCTGGGAATGAAAAATTTTCTTGTTGAATATTGTGTTTGTTAATGGGGGCGGTTACCAAAACATCCACCTCATCGTTTATCAAAGCTTGCGTTGCAGCCTCCAACGACCGCAAAGCCAGTGCCCCTGCCTCAGGGGTTTCTTTTCCAAAAGCAACTTCAAACGGTTCTTTCCAAACAGAAATGACATTTACTTTGCCCGCCAAAGGCGATTGACCGGGTTGCACACCCTGAATAGGAATAGGAATAGACAGCGTCTTTTTTTGAGCAGAAATAAATGCTGTATTGGCATAAATCACTGGGGTACAAAAAGACAGCATTCGCTTATCGGCAAAACATTTTAAAATCACCTCAACACCAATGCCGTTTGGATCGCCAATTGAAATACCCACTCGTGGAAGACTTTTTGAACTCATGTATTAAATCGCTTTTTATCCCTATTTTTACACAAACAAAGGTAGCCAAATAAAACGATATGTTTACAGGAATCATTGAAACACTAGGAACGATTGTTGCGCTGGAAAAAGAAAACGAAAACGTTCATATTTCCGTTCAAAGCAGTCTTACTTCAGAATTGAAAATTGACCAAAGCCTTGCTCACAACGGCGTGTGCTTAACCGTGGTAAACATTCAAGCAGATATCTATACCGTTACGGCTATTAAAGAAACTTTGGACAAAACGGCGCTTCAACATTGGAAGGTTGGCGACGAAGTGAATTTGGAACGCGCTATGAAATTGGGCGATCGACTGGACGGACACATGGTGCAAGGACATGTCGATGAAACCGGAATCTGTACCCATATTGAAGACCAAAACGGCAGTTGGGTTTTTCGATTTGAATACGATACTGCCTCAAACAACATAACCATTGAAAAAGGCTCCATTACTGTAAATGGCACGAGTCTAACCGTTGTTGATTCTACAAAAAATGGGTTTAGTGTTGCTATTATTCCCTATACCTATGAACACACTTGTTTCCACAACCTTGCGGTGGGCGATGCCGTTAATCTAGAGTTTGATCTTATTGGAAAGTATATTGCTCGTTTGCAGTAAATTTATTTTTATCAATCCCCTGGAGATTTTACATTAAAATTTTGTTTTTTTAACTTTTTTTTAATTGTTAATATCTGATTAATGTTTTATTTTTAATCAATTAATAATCACATCATTAACTATGAAACATTTTTACATTTTACTTTTATTAATTCCTGTTTTTATATTTTCTCAAACACTGGTTGATGAAAGTTTCTCTTATCCGGACGGAACAGTTCTCAACTCAACCGCAAATTGGGCAAACTTCAGTGGTACTGTCAATGAAATAACTGTAAACTCAGGGAAAATTGTCATAAGCGATTCACAATTTGAAGATATTGAAGTTGCTTTTTCAACGCCTAACATTACAGGAGATATCTATGCTTCCTTTGATTTTTCAGTCGCTGATCCACCCAGTTATACTGGAACAGACTTTGAACACTTCTTTTTGTTCAAACCAACACCCAGTACCTCTATTTTTAAGGCAAGAGTCGATATTGCTGCTTTTTCAGCCTCAGGATACAAGCCTGGTATTTCCTCTGGAAGCAGTACTGCTGAGATCCTTTGGGCACAAGATCTTTCCTATGCAACAACTTATAGAATGACTGTAAAATACAACACGACAACAGGCTTATCTCAAATGTGGATAGATGCAACTACTGAAGCTGACACCTCAATATCTACAACAACCGCTAGTACTGTAGCTGACATTGATGCTGTAGCTTTTAGGCAATCGAACGCAAGCCCTGATCAGAGTATTACTATTGATAACCTAAAAGTTGCTACAAGTTTTGCAAACACATTATCAACAGATGTTTCTGATGAAGCTACATTTTCCATATACCCCAACCCAACATCCACAGATATTGTGATTATCACCGGGATGGAAGGCAGCAAAAAAGCCGTTTTACACGATTTAATGGGGCGTGTGGTTTTAAAAACTACGGTTAACAACCGTTTGAATATTGCAGGAGTAAAAACAGGGGTTTATTTGTTAGAACTTACAAGCGGAGATAAAAAAGCCACCAAAAAATTGATTGTCAAATAGTTCCTTTATGACATCACAATTATAGAAAAGCCTTGCATTGAGCAGGGCTTTTTTACATCTTATAAATCCATCTTGAAGGGTCTTGTGGAGTGGTGTTTTTAAATACGCTAAACTGCAATTGGGTTTTGTCAGTGCTTGTATTGGTAAACACCTCGCCTATATCTTGCTTGGCTACTACTCTATCGCCTTTTTTCACAAAAACCTTGGCTAAATTTTTATAAGCAGTAATATAGTTTCCGTGCTGAATAAGCACCGTTGGATTGCTTCCTTTAAACTGTAATACAGAAAGCACTTGACCGTTAAAAACAGCACGTGCTTTCGAATTAGGCGGTGTGGCAATCACCACGCCGTTACTTTTTATAGTGGTCGTTTTTACTACGGGGTGACGCTGTGTTCCAAAGCGTTGAATTACAACGCCTTTTAGAACGGGCCAAGGTAGTTTTCCTTGGTTGGCGACAAAGTTAGCAGCCAATTTTTTGTCTTCAGGGGTTAAGGCAAAAGTCGCTTTTTTGGTGCCTTTCTTTTTGTTTGAAGCAGCTATCGCTTCTCGAATCAATCGATCGATTTCACGATCAATCGCATCAGATTGTTGTTGTTTCTTTTTGATTTGCGCAGCGTAGGTTTTTTCTTTTCGCTTCAGCGATAGAACCAATTCCTCTTGTTGTTGGCGTTCTTTTTCAATCGTTTTTTGATCGTTTCTGTTTTCAAGAACCAATTCCTGTTTTTTCTCTTTTTGTGTTGCCAACTCCAAATTGAGTTCTTGAAGCGTTTGGGTTTTTTCTTGAATCAGCACTCCTTGTTTTCGGCGATAGCTAGCGTATTGTTTCATGTACTGAAAGCGTTTGTACCCTTGCAAAAAACTTTCTGAAGAAAGTAAAAACATCAACCGATTTTGTTGAGACTTGCTGTCGTAGGACTTGACAATCATCGCAGCGTAGTCTTCTTTAATCGTTTTCAGTTCTTTGCGTAGTTTTTCAATCGTTTTTTGATTGACTTGTATCTGCTGTGTCAGCCCATTAATTTGTTGATTGGTCAATCGAACCAGTTGTTCCATTCTGTCAATTTTAAAACTCAGCTCTTCAACATCGGACAAAACGGAGGTTTTTTTCTTTCGGGAACTAAACAGCAAGTTGTTAATTTGCTTGATTTCTTCGCGCAATTGTTGCTTTTGAGCTTCCAACTGTTGCTGTTTGGTTTGTTGACCAAAAGCCAAATGGGTGGTTGCAAACAAAAGCAGCCAAAACCCAAAAATTCCCATCTGACGCATACGGATTCTCATAGTTCTATAGGGGTATATCCATTAGGAATGCGAAACGGAAATCGAAGATGTTCGTTGAGCGCAACAGAGTGATAGGTGAGCGTAAGAATGGATTGTTTTTGATTGACCGATGACACAAATACAACTTTCGAAGGAATCCATTGTCCTTTCACTTGCGCATAGTCTAGGTAACGAACTTTGAGCGATCGATTTTGTTGGGGCTGTTCGAGGTGTTGTTCTGCCAATCGAAAATTCCCTGCATACAAATGATAGGTTTCCTGCAAAGGGGTTCTGCTTCGCTTGGAAGATAAAACATACTGATTTTTTTGGTAGGACAGATTCCATTTTTTAGAAGATAGCGGAGCTATGGGCTGCCCTAGCAATAGATTTTGTAATTTTTGTTGTGTGATTTCCGTCCCTAAAAAATTGGAAAGCAACGAAAAATCTCCGTCAAAATATGTCCGCCCGACTTTTTCGTAAAACTGAATGCCATTTTGGGTAACCATGACTTTGGCAACGGGAATGACAACAGAGGCGCTCGCCCAAAATATTTCTTGGTCTTTCAATCGAACAGAGAGATTGATTTGTTGACTTTTTCCTTCACTTTCCAAAAGGGCTTGAAGACGAAGCGATGCTGTGTCAAACTGTAATGCGGATTTTTCAAAACTGTCTACCAGATTTTTAGAAGAAATTTTTTTATCAACGGTACCCGAAGGAACCGTTTTTTTAAGTGCCGAACATCCGGTCAAAAAAAGAAACATTCCGCCTAATATGAACGCATTTTTTTTCATCATCCTTGTTCTCAATTCACTCCTGTGCTTCCAAATCCTCCAGCACCTCGCTCGGTTTCCGATAATGCTGAAACTTCGTTCCACTCGGCACGTTCGTGCGCAGCAATGACTAGCTGTGCAACCCGTTCACCGTCGTTAATCACAAAGTCTTCGTGCGAAAGATTGATTAAAATCACCCCCACTTCGCCTCGATAGTCCGCATCAATGGTTCCTGGGGCATTTAGGACTGTAATTCCTTTTTTAAGTGCCAATCCGCTTCGGGGACGTACTTGGGCTTCAATTCCCACTGGAAGTTCCAAAAACAACCCTGTGGGCACCAATGTACGCTCCATGGGCTGCAAGGTAATAGGAGTTGAAAGATTTGCCCTCAAATCCATTCCTGCGGAAGCTTCGGTTTCATAATGCGGTAAAGAATGCTTTGATTGGTTGATAATGGCTATTTTCATCTGCTAAAAAATTTGATAAGTTCTTTGCGTTCCATCGCATAGATTCCTAACAAAAATACAAAAACTGTTACGGTACCTACTGCATAATTTGCATAAAACGCATAAAAATGAATGGCTCCTAAACAAGTTGCCGCCGTCAAATAGGTCGCCATTCGTAGAACGGGATAGGGTACAGGATAGTATTTTTTTCCTAAAAAATACGAAAGTATCATCATAGATCCGTAAGCTAATAGTGTCGCCCATGCCGATGCTATAAATCCAATTTGAGGAATCAACCAAAGATTAAAAACGATCGTAATCACTGCACCAAAAAGAGAAATATACATCCCAAAACGAGTTCTGTCGGTCAGTTTGTACCATATAGAAAGATTGTGATAAACGCCTAAAAACAAATTCGCAAGCAAAATTATTGGCACTATTTCCAACGCTATCCAATACGATTCGTTTCGAATCAAAAGTGTTTTTAGCAGTTCTATATAAATAACAATCAAAAGCATGAAGGCCGCTCCTACAATGACAAAATATTTAAGGATGATTGCGTATGTCTGAGGCGCTTTTTTGTCGGAAGCGTGGTTGAAAAAAAAGGGTTCGGCTCCCAGTCGAAAGGCTTGAATAAACAAGGTCATAAAAACAGCCAATTTGTAACACCCACTGTAAGCGCCCATGATATCTTCGTTAAGTAATTTTTTAAGGAGCAATTTGTCGAGATTTTCATTAATTACAAATGCCACTCCAGCAATCATAATTGGGAAACCGTATCGAAACATTTTCTTAAACAATTGCCAGTCAAAATGCAAAGGCACCGAAAACCAATAAGGCAAAAGAACAACAAATGTAACCACGCTAGCTGCTATATTGGCCAAAAAAATATAATTTACTTTTTGATTGGGAAACACTTCCAAAACCTCCCATCCAAAAGAAGGAACTAACCAAAGAAACAAGAAGTTGAGACCCGCATACACTAGGATATTAAGCAACTTGATGGAAGCAAACTTTTGAGATTTTTCGATGGCTCGGAGGTAGGCAAAAGGGGCTACTACCAAAGTGTCTAAAACCAAAACACCGATCAAAAACTGCAAATGAAGAATGGGAATGGCAAACCCGTTGGATAGTGCGGTTGTGTTCCAAGCTACCCCAATCAAAAACAAAATTGCACTAACACTTAGGGCAATCAGCAGGGTTGAAAACACTGTTTTTTTGTTTGAAGCTTGGCTGAAAAAACGAAAAAAAGCGGTTTCCATTCCAAAGGTCAGCAAAACATTGAAGAAAGCTGCATAGACATAGAAAGTAGTATTGTCTGAATAAGCAACCGTCTCCAATGTTTGGGTGTGAAGAGGCACCAACAAAAAGTTCATGGCTCTTGGCAAAACCGTTGCCATTCCATAAATTAGAGTGTGTTTGAGAAATTTTTTTGCTATCAATCCGATGCCTTTATAACCTGCTTAAAGGTAACAGATTGTATGCTTGTGAGCAAACCTACTGAGGTTTAACTGAAGGAGGGCGTGAGGGGAACAATTTTTGTTTGAGTTGCACAATATTAGCAACTTTAAAATACCGCGTTTTGGTGCCTTTCTTATAGCTTACCACTGCTTGATTTTTTTTCAACTCAAACGGAAATGTTTTGGACGGGACACCAACAACAGTGTTTCCGTATTCTTTCAAGGGATCGCTGTGCATGACTAGATCATCTTGCGTATTTTTTTTAAAAGAAAATCGAGCGACATACTTGATGGCGGAAGGGTCTTGAAGCGGTCTTAATTTTGCTATCATTCCTTGGTAGTAGAGACTGTCTGCGGCAATGGTCTCAGCAAATGTGAGAAAAACGTTGGTTCCGGATCCTCCTCCACGAACTCCAGCTACCCACGATTGGGATTGAGCCTCAATAATTTTTACGGGAGGCTCTGAGTCTATTTTTTGAGTACTCGCACACTGCGAAAAAAAAGACAATACGAAAAAAAAGAAAATGGCACGAAACATCATAGGACAATTTAGTGAAATCATTTCAAATGCAATGCCAAAAAATAATAGGAAATGTATCGTTAATTGTTGAGCGCTTCTGCTCCTCCAACAATTTCTAGAATTTCATTGGTAATGGCTGCCTGACGTGCTTTGTTGTAAGTCAGTTTTAGCTGATCTCGAAGCTCTGTAGCGTTGTCTGTGGCTTTGTGCATGGCCGTCATTCGCGCGCCGTGTTCACTAGCATATGAATCGCGAGTCGCTTTATACAATTGTGTTTTGAGTGATTTTGGAATCAATGTATTCACAATATACGCTTGCGAAGGCTCAAAAATATAATCCAATTGCTCGCTGTTCGAAGAACTTGCTGGAACAACAGGAAGAAATTGCTCAGTAGTAACAATTTGAGTTGCTGCATTTTTGAAGCGATTATAAACCAGTTCAATACGATCGTATGTTCCTTCTTGGAACATATCCATCAATTGTTGGGCTATTTGAGCTGCATTTTCATAGGTCAAATCGTCAAACAAGCTAGTTTGATTGCCTGCTATTGTAAGTGATTTGGACAAAATATCGTGTCCTTTTTTACCCACAGAAAACACTTCAACTTCTTGGTCGCTATAGGATGCGACAAGCTGATTGACTTGTTTGATAATATTGGAGTTGAATCCGCCGCAAAGACCTCTGTTTGAGGTAATGGCAACAATCAATACTTTTTGAACGGGTCGTTGCTCGGCAAAGACACTTCCATCTGAAGTGTCCATTGAAGCACTGAATCCTTGTAACAATTCTGAAAGTTTGTCGGAATAAGGGCGCATTGCTGTAATAGCATCTTGTGCTTTTTTCAACTTTGCAGCAGACACCATTTTCATGGCACTTGTAATTTGCATGGTTGAAGAAACCGATGCAATCCGATTCCGTATTTCTTTGAGATTTGCCATTCTTATTGTTTACTATTAAAAGATCTTGACACGATTAATAATTCGCTGATAAATCTTTTGCTACTGTTGTAAGCGTATCAATCGCCTCATCAGTAAGCTTTCCTGATTTAAGAGCATCCAACACTTTTCGGTGTTTGGCGTTGAGAACTTCGATATAATTTTGCTCAAACTCTTTAACCTTTTCAACGGGAACGTTTCTTAACAAGTTTTTGGAACCTGCATAGATAATCGCTACTTGATCTTCTACGGTATAGGGATCGTTTTGTGCTTGTTTTAAAATTTCAACGTTTCGTTTTCCTTTTTCGATTACGTTGAGTGTAGCTGCATCCAAATCAGATCCAAACTTTGCAAACGCTTCCAGTTCACGGAATTGTGCTTGATCCAGTTTGAGCGTTCCTGCTACCTTTTTCATGGATTTGATTTGTGCTGAACCTCCTACTCGAGATACAGAAATCCCTACGTTAATCGCTGGACGAACTCCTGAGTTAAACAAGTCTGACTCCAAGAAAATTTGTCCATCAGTAATCGAAATTACGTTGGTAGGAATATAGGCCGAAACGTCTCCTGCTTGTGTTTCAATAATGGGTAATGCAGTTAGTGAACCTCCACCTTTTACAACCGGTTTCAATGAATCCGGAAGATCGTTCATTCCTTTAGCAATATTATCATCGGCAATCACTTTTGCAGATCGCTCTAACAAACGCGAGTGAAGGTAGAAAACATCACCAGGATATGCCTCACGTCCCGGAGGGCGACGAAGCAACAACGACACCTCACGGTAAGCAACAGCTTGTTTTGACAAATCATCATAGATGATCAATGCTGGGCGTCCTGTGTCGCGAAAATACTCTCCAATAGCCGCTCCTGCAAAAGGGGCGTAAACCTGCATGGGTGCTGGATCGGATGCGTTTGCCGCTACAATAGTTGTATACGCCATCGCTCCTTTGTCTTCCAATGTTTTTGCAATTCCTGCAACGGTAGAAGCCTTTTGACCAATCGCTACATAGATACAAAATACAGGCTCTCCTGCATCGTAAAATTCTTTCTGGTTTAGGATTGTATCGATACACACCGTAGTTTTTCCGGTTTGACGGTCACCAATCACCAATTCTCGTTGTCCTCGTCCTACAGGAATCATGGCATCAATCGATTTGATTCCAGTTTGTAAGGGTTCGTTTACAGGTTGACGAAATATAACTCCTGGGGCTTTTCGCTCCAATGGCATTTCATAAAGATCGCCTTTGATAGGTCCTTTTCCATCAATGGGGCTTCCAAGGGTATCCACAACACGGCCTACAATATTTTCTCCGACATTGATAGAAGCAATTCGTTGTGTACGTTTTACTGTGTCTCCTTCCGAAATTTCTTTGGATGGTCCAAGCAATACAACTCCTACATTATCTTCTTCAAGGTTCAAAACAATTCCCTCAAGACCTGAGTCAAAACTAACCAATTCGCCGTATTGAGCGTTGGAAAGTCCGTATACTCGAGCAATCCCATCTCCTACTTGCAATACCGTTCCTACCTCATCCAAAGATGCTGTAGAATCGAATCCTGATAATTGTTGCTTTAAAATTGCTGATACTTCAGCGGGCTTCACTTCTGCCATGTTTATAGTGTTGAAACGTTTGTATTAGTAATAAATGTTCGCTTAAGCATTTGCAGTTTGTGTGCAACGCTTGCGTTGTATTGCACATCTGCAATGCGCAATACAAATCCTCCCAAAATAGTTTCATCAACTTTATTTTCTAAAGTGACTTTTTTGTCGGTGAGGGTTCCTATTTTGTCGAGCACTTGTTTTTTGAGTGCTTCGTCAAGTGGAACTGCTGTTGTAACATAAGCTATTTCGCGACCTTCGTGTTGGTCAAAAAGGCGGGTATATTGATGGGCAACGGCGCCCAACAAATCGATTCGATTGTTGGTTACCAACAATGCAAGAATTTTGGAAGAAACTGCGTGTAATGAAGAAAAAACAGCCATCACTGCTTTTTTCTTTTGGGTATTCTTTAAGACTGGACTCGCCAAAATTTCTTTCAACTCGGTGCTTTGCGATACTGTAGCAACAATGTCTAGCATGTTTTGGTTTACGTCAGCCGCTACTTGTTTATCAATAGCAAATGACAATCCCGCTTTGGCATATCGTAAGGCAACTCTACTTCCCTTCATTCTTTGTTATTTCAAGGTGACGTCTTGCAAAAGACTTTTCACCATTTTAAATTGTTTGTCTTTTTCAGACAATTCAGACTTTACCACTTTTTCGGCAATTTCAATAGACAATTGCGCTACTTGATTTTTAAAATCAGCAACTGCAGCTTGTTTTTCCCTTTCAATCGTTGCTTGCGCTTGTCGAATAATGCTGGCTGCTTGTGTTTGAGCCTCTGTTTTTGCCGAATCAATTACGTTGGCTTTCATTTCACGTGCTTCTTTCAACAAAAGATCGCGCTCTGCTCGAGCCTCCTTAAGAATACGTTCGTTATCGGATTGAAGATTTTGCATTTCTGCACGAGCTTCTTCTGCCGATTTCAAGGCGTTTTTAATACTTTCTTCTCGTTCGCTTACGGCGCCCAAAATAGGTTTCCAAGCAAATTTCTTGAGAATTAATAGTAAAAATATAAAGGTCAATCCCGTCCAAAAAACGAGTCCAAACCCAGGAGTTACTAAATCCATTTTCTTTTTTTTTAATAAAAGTAAAAGTGCAATCTGATTGACCGCACTTTTACCTTTGAATTACTTAAGGAAGGAAACAACTACTGCAAATAACGCAACCGCCTCAACGAAAGCCGCTAAAATTAGTGCAGATGATTGAATCTTACCGTGCATTTCTGGTTGACGAGCCATTGCTTCCATAGCTTGACCTCCAATTTTACCAATACCTACACCAGCTCCTATTGCTGCTAAACCAGCTCCTATTGCTGCGATTGATCCTAAATCCATAGTTATAATATTAAAAATTAAATTAATGATGTTCTTCTTCTGTGGCCATACCGAAGTATAAAGCCGATAATACTGTAAAAATATATGCTTGAATAGCTGTTACTATAATTTCTATGACTGCGATAAACAACGCAAACAAGACAGAAACCGGAGCAACGGCAATGGTTTTAAATACAAAGATGAGAGACATAAGTGCCAAAATGATAATGTGACCTGCAGTAATGTTAGCAAACAAACGAATCATCAAAGAGATGGGTTTGACAAGCATTCCTATTACTTCAATCGGTGCAAGGAAAATCTTCATAGGGACAGGAACACCCGGCATCCAAAATATGTGTTTCCAGTAATTTTTATTTCCACTAAAAGTGGTGATGATAAACGTAAAGGTTGCCAATGTAAAAGTAAAGGCGATGTTTCCACTCAAGTTAGCGCCGTTAACAATAGGAATCAATCCAAAGATATTGTTGATCCAAATAAAGAAAAAGATGGTAAGCAAATACGGCATATAGCGTTTGTATTTGTGTTCTCCAATCATAGGAACTCCTATTTCATCGCGAACAAACAAAATCAGTGGTTCCATAAACCCCGCTATTCCAGTAGGAACGTTGTCGGGAGATTGCTTGTATTTTCGGGCAGTGGTAATAAATAAAAATAACAAAACCAATACCGATACCCACATCATAAACACGTTCTTAGTGATTGAAATATCGAGCGGTTTGCTTGCATTGATTGGGTAATTGTCTTCGTTAAAAGCAAGCGCTGTTGCTTCCGAGTCTAATTGATATACTTTTTCGTGAAAATTAACAAAACGGTGTCCGTTGCGTTCTACAATGACTTCGCCATTGCTGTCGTGGTGAAATTCGCTAGACATAAAAGTGATCATTTCGCCATCCACCCAAAGAAGTACAGGAAGAGGAAGCGCAATTGAATGACCGTTCCAGTCCCACAAGTGAAAACCATAAGCATCTTTTACGTGATGCATGATCATTTCTTTGGGGTTAAATTCTTCTTGTTTTTTGTCTGTTGAATCTTCAGAACCAAATCCTGAAAAGGAACACAGCATTACAACAGCTAACAATTTTATTTTTAAGGCTTTAACTCCCATTGATTCTCTAAAAAATGCTTTATTTAAAATCTGTGCAAATCTACATACATTCTCTGAAAAGACAAACATAAATTTAATTTAATTATCGTCTTTCAAAAATTCATAACACAAAATACTTAGGTTGTGTTTTTTAACAGCGAATTGAGCAAATAAAGCTCTACGGCTAAAAACAAAAAATAGGCAATAAAAAAATTGAACGTATCGGTGTGCTTATCTTCCATCTCACTAATAAATAATGGCGTTAAAAACAAAATAGCCAATAGCATTTTTAAGATGGTCAAACCTAAAAAGGTATTCATGATTTGAGTATTTCCATTCAAAAGCTTTCTAACCAATACAAAACAAAAAGCAACGGTAATGAAGAACAAAAATGCATAGATTTTCCACAAAGGAAATAAAAAAGTACTGGGTTCAAAAAAAGAGATTAGTATGTATTGGTGAGCAAAAAAAGCGACTCCAATAGCTAATAATGACTCTATAAAAACAGTTTTTGCTACTTTCTTAGGATTCGGACTCATTGCGGTTTTTGGGTTTGTAAATGACTTGGCGTATGGTTAGGCCCAATGCCACAAAAACAGACAATAAGGAAAAAATAAGGGTATAAAAGGGTGTTTCGGTCGCATATTTTTTGTCGAGATGCGCTCCAAAAAAAGTTCCAAAACCAATTATGGCAATCATTTGAAAAGCGATTCCTGAATACTTCAGATATGCTTTAGGCGGTTTTTTCGGAGTTGACATTGGAGTCTGAGGCGCTTAACGTTTTGACATTGTTTCCTCTCATTTGACAGGAGGCGTTTAAGGAAGCGCCTTCTTCCACCGACAGTTTTCCAATCTCAATTTCTCCCTCTACTTTAGCGCTTTTTTTAAGAAATAGAAGTTCCGAAACATTGAGTGTGCCATTAAAAAAACCTTCGATATCGGCATTGACACAGGTCATTTGGCCCATGATTTTTCCGTTTTCGCCGATGACTATTTTTCCAGAAGTAGTAATGCTTCCCTCTAGGGTCCCATCAATTCTAAAATCGGCTTCGGAAGTAATATCTCCGACTATGGAAGTGTTATTTTCAATTCGGTTGGGTTGTCTTGAAGAATCCATGATGTGTATTTTTAAAGTTTAGGGTTTAAAAACGATTCCAACGTCTTGTAAATCAGACCGTTTTTGTAATCGGATGACAAAGCTACGAAATTTTTATCTTTCACCAAATAGTCCTTATTGAACTGCAACAATTCGGAAAATCCTGCCGCTTCGTTTTGGTTTTTAAATCCATGGACAACCACAAACTGGTGGCTTCGGTTGTAAACATCAATCGATACAGAAAGGTGATTTTTGTTCAATTCCGAAATCACGCGGCGAAGTGATTTTTGGAGCGTGTTTGGGGAAACTGTATCGGTCTTTTCAAAGGGAAATACTATTTTGGCTTTTCCATCGGTTGCTTTTTCGGGCTGCTCCCATTTCTGGACACGGCTAAGCTGCTGGGCTGCCTCGATGCCAGCGGTTTGTCTTGGGTACAATTCAACCACGCTTTCCAGCGCTTTTTGATACGCCTCTTTCCCATCGAGTCTTCCAATGGCGGTAGCTCGAAGAAGTGCAAATTTGGCGGCAAAATCCCTGTTATCGGTTTGTATCATACGCCGATTTGCAGCAGCGATAACCGCCTCAAAATTTTGTTGATCCAACAATTCTTGGAGCCCTTCATAAGCTTCGGTGAGTTGACTTACTTCGGTCAATAGCGAAGACGGATTGCGGAGCAATTCCGCATAAGCACTGTTGGGAGCCTCGCTTACAATTGCCGCTTTCAAAGCGGCAGATTCAGGATTGTTTTGAGCCACCAATGTTTTGTACAAATGATATTGCGTTTTCAATTTCAGTTGGGCCGGTGGCGAAAAAGTTAATAACGATTCAAAGCGTTGTTTGGCCAACGAATAATCAGAAAATTTCTCCTTATAGGTAATTCCTGTATCAAAATACGCTTGATTTCGAATACCAACCAAACTATCAATTTCATTGGGATCGGTAGGTATTTTTTCAACCCATACTTCTACGGGGTCTTTGGGCGCAACCTCGGTGAGTATTTCCTTCGTTTCGGAAGGGTCTTCCAAGTCAACGTTCACTGAAACGGTTCTGTTCCAGTTGTCTATCAGCGAACGTTTCCCCCAAAGGCGTTCAAAATCTTTTTTTCCTTGAGCGACCAAAGCTGGGTTGTAAAAATAAAAATTGGAAGCCGTCCCCAATGCTTTTTCGGCAGAAGCTACTTTTGCTTTCAACGAATCGGCTGCTGCTTTCTCTGCTAGGGCGGCTTGTTTTTCTATATACTCCCTAAAAAATGCACGTTGGTTTTCGGGAGACATTCGAATAAGTTTCAAAATGCTATCCGTTTCACTGCGTTGATTTTCATAAGCAATAACCTCTTCCAAATTTTTGCGCTTGCGCTCAATGGTTCGGAATTTTCGTGATTTTGAGTCCAAGTTTGTAAGAGTACTATCGAGGTATGCACCCGCTTTAAGATAGTCCGCTTGTCCAAACCAATGAGAGGCTAACCTCTGGTAGGTATTGGAAGCCATAGAGCGATCGTTGGTATTGGCACGAAGGGCTTTGTTGAAATGCTTAACGGCCTGTTGGGTGGAATCTTTTTCAAAACAAAACAAAGCCCGTTGGTAATGAATCAAATGAAGAAAAGGGCGGTTTTCTCGGTTTTTGATAGCATCTTCAAACAAATCGGTATGCACCTCCCACGACAAAGAAGAATTTCGAATTACAGCCTGTTGAGCGTTGACAAAATATATTCTTGGAATTTTTCTTTTAAAATTAACTACCTGTTGAAATGCGGTTGCTGCCGAGTCTCGTTCCCCTTTGTTTTCGTAGAGTTGTCCTAAAATATAGGCATATCGAGCGGATAGTTCATTGTCTTTGGTGAGTCCTGCGGCTACTTGTAGGGGCGCAAGTGCCGAATCGGGTTGTTGCAATTGCAAATGCGCCATGGCCTTGACTGCTTGAGCGCTAGCAATGGTTTGGGTAGAAAGTGTGTTTTGACTCAGCAGTAAGTTAAGAGATTCCAAGGCTTTGGACTCTTGCTCCAAGCGAATATGCGTTTTGGCAAGCCACACGATTCCTTCGTTCCGACGGTCGCTTTTGGCATAATTTTGAAGGAAAAACCGCAAGGCCTCTTGAGCAGGAATAAAACGCTGATCGAAATAGCGCGCTTGTCCCAACAACAAATACGCCTCATCGATTTGTGAATTGCGTTGTTTGCCTTCAAAAACCATGGAGTGTTTTTGAATGGATTTTACTGCCTTTTCTTCAGCTCTTTGAAAATTGGGGTTGTAAACACGATCTCCCAAATCGTTTTCCAACAGCGAGAGGCGTTCGACGGGAAGTACCTCCCAAAAATTATCTTGATAGTTCGTCCGAAGGCTTGTCAATCCTTTGGAAAAGGCTTCGTTTCCATTAAACATCACATTGAATTTAGTGACCGTTTTGTGATACGACCGACTAAAGACATTATTTTTTTTGGTGGAACAACCCGCAAGGAGGAGCAATGTAGCGCCTAAAAGCAATACGTAGTGAACGGTTCTTTTCAATGAAATGGTTTCTTTTTAAGAAACTATAAAAATACGGTTTTAGTATAAGATTGCCTGAAAATCTTGTTACTTTTTAAGTTTCTGTTTGGTTTTGAATTCGTTTGAGGCATTTTGTTAGGCTTCTTGACTTTTTTGTGCAAAAAAAGTTTCCAAATCTTTGAGCGTTTCTGTTTGAGTTTTGATGTCTTTCACAATTTCTCCTTTATCGAGCACCACAATTCGTTCGCAAACCTCGGTCAAATGCTGAAGGTCGTGACTAGAAATCAAGAGCGTAACCCCTTTTTGTTGGGACCATTCGCGCAGCAATTCTTTCAATCGAATTTGAGTAGAAGGATCCAAATTTGCAAAAGGCTCATCCAAAACAATCACCGAAGGAGATCCAATCAATGCGCCCACAATCCCCACTTTCTTTTGATTTCCTTTGGAAAGGTCGCGCAAGTATTTTTTTTGCTTCAACACTTCACCGTGAAAAAAATGTTCAAATTGCCCTACAAACGCATCCACTTCGGAGTGTGACAACCCACGAAGATCTCCGATAAAATAAAAATACTCTTCGGGAGTAAGGTAGCCAATTAGAAAGGTTTCGTCCAAAAAAGCAGTGGTAAATTCTTTCCATGCTTCGGACTTACTCACGTCAACATCCCCGTTGGTAATGGATCCTTCGCTGAGGCGGATAAGATCCAAAAGCGCACTAAAAAGAGTGGTTTTACCAGCGCCATTGTTCCCAACCAATCCAAAACTTTGTCCCGAAGGAACTTCCAAGTGATCGATCGCCAACACCTGCTTTTCTCCGTATGATTTTTTAAGTTGTTTTATGTGTATCATGATGATGTTATTTTTGTTTGTAGGCCCAAAGTGTTTTGTGTTTTTGAGAAACGTAAATGCGTTCGATTGTTGTAAAAACAAGGTTTTTAAACGCCAATCCTAACACGCCTGTCAGTGCAACCAACGCAAGCCCTAGCTGTTCACTGTATAGCGTACCCAAAAAATAGATAAGTACAGGAAGCACCAATTTGGGAATGCTGAGCAACACGGTTTTGACATTAAACGCCTGCTTGTCGCCAAAAGCTTTTTTGTTGGACGTTAAGTCAATGGGCATTTTGATATAAGCACCGCCCCACAACACCAAATAGCTGTTGACTCCAATGTTGTAAACTGTAGCCACCAAAATAAAGAAAAACACATCCCATCCAAAGTAAATATAGGGTATCGAGAGTAGCCAACTGAAAACTGTCGCCACAACAATTAAGGCCCATTTGGAATTTAAATACTCACGGTACGAGGTGTTTTGAGTCATTAGTAAAGGATAATAAGCGCTGTCCCAACTGGGAACAAATTGCCCAAAGCTGAACAAAAACCCTCCGGAAATAAAAATGCCTGCAAAAACAAACCACATGGGACCGTTGTACATGGCAACACTGCCTGTAAAAAAGAACAACCCATAAAACAAAAAGAAAAAACTCATCAGAGCAGTGGACTTGGAACGCTTGTTTCTCAAAATCAACCGCAAGTCGTTTTTTAGAAAAACAGCGGTTTTTCCAAACCGATTCAACCAGGTAAAATCTTGTGTTTTGGCTTCGGCTTGTTGGCGTGCCAATCCGCCGTCCAAATACATTCCTTTTTTGTAATCAGAAAAGGCCGCTCTGTATAAAAACACCAACAAGATTAAAGGAATACTTGATGCAATGGGATGTTCGTAAAGAGCTTGAAAAACAGGGCCTGAATAAACTGTAATATCAAAAACATCAACATAATGCAATCCGCCAAGCACTGCCAAAACAGACAACGCAATTGCACCTACTTTGTTGTTGTTATTGATCAAAAGGTTGAGGTAATTCGTGCTCAATACAAAAGATAGCACGCCCACAAACCACGATAATACACCCCCCCAATTATGACCTTCAACCACCAATACAATGGAAAATGGAACCGTAAAAAAAAGTCCCAGCCAATTGAAGGCTGAACTCAGTGTTTTTCCCATCGCAAAATGAACGATTTTGTTTTTCGAAATAGGATGCAATAACAAAGGTGCAATGTTCACAACCGGCGTTTTTTGAATAAAATAACGCAAGACTACCCAATAAAAACAACCGTAAATCAAAAATTGATTGACCGTCAATAACGGATCCAACGCCATTTCATTTTGAATGAAGGGATACACCAAAGCGCCCATAATAGCAAAGGTAGCCGCAAAATAAAGCGCAAAAAATCCTATCAAGATCTTCATTGCTAAGTGGGTAGAAAACGACGCCGATCGCGTAAAGGATTTCCATTGAAGGGATACAAATTGAAACATCATTTTGTGTGTATAAATAGAATTTTGTTCCATAAAGGGCTGAACGGGCGATACTAATTTACAGAAAAAATTGGAATGAAATCCTAAGAGGTTCGTTATTTTTGTAAAAAACAATTACTATGTCAAAAGGACATTCCTTGCTTATTTCAGATTATCGTCGCGAAACACCTTCAGCCATTTCCATTGCTTTTGAAGTGCCCAACGAACTCCAAAACGAGTTTCAATTCAAAGCCGGGCAATACCTTGCCCTCGAAGCCAATGTCGACGGAGAGGCCGTGCGAAGAGCCTATTCGATTTGTTCCGCTCCCGATTCGGGAGAACTGAGAGTGGCTATCAAAGAAGTGCCCAACGGTCGCTTTTCTAGCTACGCCAATCGCAGCCTCCAACAAGGAGATTCATTGCGGGTGTTTCCACCAGAGGGTCGGTTTGTGTTTGATGCGCAACAGCCCAAACACATCGGCGCTTTTGCTGCTGGTAGCGGAATTACTCCCCTACTGTCGATTGCCGAAACTGTATTGAATACGCATCCCGACAACCAATTTACCTTGTTGTACGGAAACAAAACTCAAGAAGATGCGCTGTTTTACAACGCTCTGCATTCGCTTAAAAAACAATATCCCTCGCAGTTTATTCTGCACGAAATATATAGCCAAGAACGGGTGAAAAACGGCTTGTTTGGTCGAATGGATGGTGGTACGGTGAAGTTTGTTTGCAAACAAAGTCCGAAGGCTATGGACGCTTTTTATATCTGTGGTCCCGAACCCATGATTCATACTGTTAAAGACAGTTTACTGGAAATAGGCGCAGACGAAACAGCAATTTTCTTTGAATTGTTTACCCCAGCCGAAGCGAGTCAACCTGTTGCGACCCCAAAGGGCAATGCGCACGTAACCCTCGTAGTGGATGAAGAAACTTTTGTGTTTGACATGCGTAGTAACACAACCCTTTTGGAAGCGGCCTTGTCCCAAAAAATCGATGCGCCCTATTCCTGTCAAGGAGGGGTGTGCAGTACGTGCATTGCTCGGATTTCTGAAGGAACTGCCGAAATGGAGCAAAACCAAATTTTGACCGACGATGAAGTCGCCCAAGGACTCGTGCTTACCTGCCAAGCGCATCCTACCAGCGCATCCCTGCGGGTTGATTTTGATGATGTTTAAGGAAAACGTAACGGCTTCCAGTGGTTGTCACAATTAGGATTCAGGAAATTTATCAGGATTATTTTTTACGGCTTTGTTTATACCGCGCGTTTGCACCATATAGTAAAGAACTCTGATAAACTTTTATTGTTTTTTTTAATTGCTCCCGTTTGATTTACCAAAGTACATCCCCTTTTCCTCACCATTCATAAAGTGTTTACCATGTCTCATGGGTTCAGGTCGTGCTGAAGACCTGAAGTCTACATCTATAACATTGCCATCGGCATTTTGTAGCCCGTTTGTTGTTCCTAAAGGTGCGTTTATTGCCCCATCAGGGTCTGCATAACTTGCTCCTATACTGGCATGATCATCTATACCGTCATCATTGGCATCGGTGCTACTAAGGGTCAATCCGCTTTCTACGGAATCGAGTCTATTATCATCGTCCGAATCATCGTCCAGATAATCTGGTATGGTGTCAGTATCAGTGTCTTCCAAAGCAGCAAAGGAACCTCCAAAGTCTGCTGTGGTGCCATCATTGGTATCGAATATATCAATAACTCCGTCTCCGTCTGCATCGTTATCTGTCACATCGGCATCAGTGAAGGTGACATAGCCGGCACTTGGGCGTGCTTCTATGGTATCTGGGATACCATCGCCATCGGAGTCTAAGTCCAAAAAGTTTGGAATGGCATCTGTATCAGAATTTGCTGGTGTGGTTCCTGTATCTGCGCCATATTCTGTTTCAAAAGCATCAATGATACCATTGCCATCGCCATCGGCTGATTCTGTAGTGCTAATAGTACCATCAGAATTAGCATCTAAAGCTATAAGGGCAGTGGTTGCACCACTTTCCACTAAATCACTTATACCATCATTATCACTGTCTAGATTTGTTAAAATGGGGGGGTAAGAATATTTGGTGTTGTAAGTTTTTACTTATTCAACTGTAGGTTTAATCTTTCAGAATGTGTTAAAAACTGAATAAATACAGTAGTTTTGTAAAGACCTTTTGGGATTAGGCATTTTTAGAGAGGATGACAAGAATTCTTGCTAAAATGTGTTTTGGATCCATCGAACGCATTGCAGATTCGTAGCCTTTTGGGATGTGTGATCCGTAGACCGAAGTAGGTAGTTTGGGATACAAAGTTCTGTCGGCTGTAAGAGCAAAAGATGCGGGCTGTCCAAAAGGCGCAAATCCAGCAAAAGGATGGGTTTGTCCCCAAAGCGTAACCACTGGAATGTTGAAATTAGTCGCCAAATGCGCATTGGCAGAATCCATAGACAACATCAGGTTTAGGTTGGAAATAATCGCCAACTCGTTTTCCAAAGAAAAACGATTGGCTGTACTAGTTACTCCTGGAAAGGCTTTTTCCCATAACTCACACTGTTGTGCTTCAGAAACCCCGCCTCCAAAAAGAAAAACGCAATGTTCTTGTTGCAAATAGGCAATGACCTTTTGCATCAAATCGAGGGGATACACTTTTCCAGGATGCGCCGCAAATGGAGCAATTCCAATCCACGGACGGTCTTTGGGCGGAAGACTTTGTGAAATTGATTCGGACAGTGGGAGCGGATCGATGTGCTCACTTACTGTCAAATCAATGTCAAATCCTAACTTTGAAAAGACTTCAGCGTACCGGTAGGGAGTGCTTTGTAAAGGAGCAAAGATTTTGTTTTTGGCACGGGTCAATCGGCGTTTTGCTGCGCGACCTTTGTTGATTTTCCGGACTCGATAGCCATGCAAACGAAAAAAAAACCGCAACAAATGCGTTCTTAAAACCGCATGAAGATCGGCAACGGCCGTGGGGTGCAATTTTTTTAATGCTATAAATAGCTTCCACAATCCTCTCACTCCTTTGTGGGTGTTCTTAAAATCGGGAGTAATGATTTGTAGATGAGGGAATTCACTAAAAATCGGCGCAAAGAACGGACGCGTGACTAGAGTGACCTGAATTTTTGGGTTTTGATGAAACAGTCTGCGCAGTACCGGCACCAACATCGCCACGTCTCCCATTGCTGAAAAACGAAAAACGAGAACGTGCGGTGGACGCTTCATATTATGCCTTGGGTTGATAAAGAACCGGATTGAGTTCTGTGTCGTTGTACATTTTCATTTGCTTGTATACTTTCATATACTTATTTCCCACCTCAATATCGTTCAGCAATTGATCGATTGCCGTAGAAAGGTCCTTTTTTTGTTCCAACAAAACATCGAGCTTGGCCTGACATTGTTGGCGATGCTCGGCTGAAGCCGAAGAACGCGTGGCCTCTTCTTGCATGTGGTATATTTTGAGTGCCAAAATCGACAAGCGATCCAATGCCCATGCGGGACTTTCAGAGTTGATCGTAGCGTTGGGCAAAACAGCAACGGATTTGTAGCGCTCTAAAAAATAACTGTCTATATACTCTACCATATCGGTTCGGTCTTGATTGGAAGCATCGATTTTCCGTTTCAATTCCAATGCACCCACCGGGTTGATATGCGGATCTCGAATGATGTCTTCGTAATGCCACTGAACCGTGTCAATCCAGTTTTTTCGGTACAACAAGTGCTCTACAGCATCTTTATCGTAGGGATTGGAAAAGGGTTGATCAACCGTGTCTAAAACGTGGTATTGAACAATGGATTTTTGAAAAATTGCAAAAGCAAACGAACTGAACATACTGATGATTTTGGACAAAGATAACCAATCGTAGGAAATTGAAAGGCTGTTTTTAGGAGAAGAACCATTGCAGAAAAGCAATCGCCCAGGCGCCAAAGAAAAAGAGGTTTTTTTGCCAATTTTTTGGAAGGGTGGTTAGTGTAAATGTCATAACAACAGAAAAAGGAAAGGCGAAAAACAAAAGAGGATTGTTTTGCTGACCGCTGTAAAAAACATCAGTGAGCCCAAAAATAACACAAGTCACTATCATAATCACTCGGGTGCTTTTTTCGGTATTGTTTTGCGTCATTCCAAATAAAAAATACCGCATGGCCGCCAAAAACACCATAACAAACAACAAGATTTTATTCCACGAAATTGTGTCGAAAGCAAATGCGATTTGATTCCAAAAACGTGGGGAGGAAAAAAGAAAGGGTTGGTTGAGCAAAAAAGCGATGGCATTGTACAAAATCAAAGGTATAAGCAAAACAATGACTGCCAATATCCATATCCGCAACGAACGAATTTCAAACAAAAACAAGGCCGCCAAAAAGAGAGGAACCCCCCACAAAGAAGGTGCAAATATCATTACGGCAATGCCCAAGCTTAAGCCGCTATTGAAGATGTTTCGAAGCGGGTTTTCTACAAAGGGTATCGTTAGAAACTGTCGAAAGGCAAACAATACAAAAAGATAAGCCGCTATTGTTGTTGTCGAAGCAATGACTTCAGGGTGGCAAATCATGAACAAGGTGGCAAATGCCTCTATATATGTGTTTTGATGAGCAAAAGGAAATACCCCCGCAATGCGGTGATGCTGAAAAAGGATGGTCAATACCATTCCCATGTGTACAAAATATATGAAGTTCCATACTTCCCAAAATTGATGCAAAACAAGTCCAATCAGAAGTCCGGACAACAGGATTCCTTGTATAGGATTTGATTTGTTAAAAAAACTTGTTATCATCTTGGGTTTTTGTACTTTTGTGCTGTAAATATAATACTGTTTCTGTAATGAAAGATCTATTTCAGTTTATTGAAAATTTGTTTGTCAACGTATTGTTCGCTCCGCTCGATATGCTTCGCGCTCTTGAAATGGAAAGTTGGACGCTTGCCAATATTGTCAATTGGTTGTTTGTATTGGTTGGAAGCGCAGCTATGATGTACTGGATCTTGCAGTTGAAAAAGTTCAACGACGCAAACGAAGAAGACAAAGATCCTTCCGCGCATTCCTTTTTATAAATCGAATCCCAAGTCTTTTCGATAGTATTTTCCATCAAACGAAATTTGATTTAGGCTTTGGTATGAGGTCTCCAAAGCTTCTTTAAAATCCTCTCCGAAAGATGTTACTGCTAAAACACGTCCTCCATTGGTGACTACTTCGTTGTTTTTGGAAGTAGTTCCTGCATGAAAAACGATAGACTCTTTTACGTCGTTTATTCCCGTAATTGTTTTTCCTTTTGAATAGGCCTCAGGATATCCTCCAGAAACGGCTACAATGGTAGTTGCCGATCGCGGATCGATGTCTAACGAAACCTGATCCAAGGTTTGATCTGCTACGGCTTGAAACAAGGTTGCCAAATCGTTCTTTACCCTCGGAATGACTACCTCTGTTTCGGGATCGCCCATGCGAACGTTGTACTCGATTACATAGGGGTCATCTCCGACTTTTATAAGACCAATAAAAACAAACCCGTGAAAAGGAGTGTTGTCTTTTTGAAGTCCTTCAATGGTGGGTTTTACAATACGCTCGTCAATTTTTTGGGTAAAAAGTTCATCGACAAAAGGAACGGGTGAAATGGCTCCCATTCCGCCTGTGTTGAGTCCTGTATCGCCTTCGCCTATGCGTTTGTAGTCTTTTGCCATGGGAAGTGTGAGGGCGTTTTTTCCGTCGGTCAACACAAAACAAGAGAGCTCAATTCCGTCCAAAAACTCCTCAATGACTACCTTGTTGCTAGCCGCTCCGAATTTTTCATCCACCAACATTGCGCGCAATTCGCGTTGGGCTTCTTCGAGATCGTTGAGAATAAGCACTCCTTTTCCGGCTGCTAATCCATCTGCCTTAAGAACATAAGGCGCAGGAATTTGAGACAAATACGCCACTCCCTGCTCAACCGTTTCTTTGGTAAAACTCTCGTAGGCCGCCGTAGGGATATTGTGTCGCTTCATGAATTCTTTGGCAACTTCTTTACTGCCTTCTAGTTGAGCCGCCTTTTGTTGGGGTCCAATAACGGCGACTTGGTGTAGTTGCGAATCGTTTCGAAAAAAATCGTGAATACCATTGACCAAAGGATCTTCAGGACCTACCACCACCATGGTAATTTGGTGGTCTAAAACGGCTTTTTTGAGTGCTGAAAAATCCGTAACCGAAATGTCAAGGTTGTTTGCAATTGCTGCGGTTCCTGCATTTCCTGGTGCTGCGTATAGGTTTTTACACAACGGACTTTGGGCTAGTTTCCAACAAAATGTATGTTCGCGACCGCCACTTCCAATCACTAAAATGTTCATGTTTCTTGTTTTGAACCGCAAAGATAAGAAGAGTAACGGCTTTTGAATGTGTTTTCACAAATTCTTTTAGTAGGCTTTTTTATCTCCAAAAATTACCAACCATCCTGTTTGAAAAATAATTTTTATGTCTAATAAAAGTGTCCAGTTTTTGATGTAAAAAATGTCGTATTTGATCCGATTCACAATGTCTTCATCCGATTTGATCTCCCCACGATACCCCTTGGTTTGTGCAAGTCCTGTGATTCCCGGCTTGACCACGTGTCGGAAAGCAAATGTGTCTGTTTTTTCTGCAAACTTTTTGTTGTGCGCTTTCATGTGGGGTCGCGGACCAACAACGGACATGTCGCCCAATAACACGTTGAAAAACTGAGGAAGTTCATCGATGCTCGTTTTTCGAATGAATTTCCCAATCGGAGTAATGCGGTCGTCGTTTTGGGTTGCCTGAGAAGTGCTGTTGTTGAGTCTCATGGATCGGAACTTGTAGCAATGGAAGACTTTGTTGTTGACTCCGTTTCGTTTTTGAGGGAAAATCGCTGGCCCTTTGGACGTCACACGAATGAGCACCCATAAAACAGGATACAACCATATCAACACTCCTAAAATAACTAACAAAGATACCGTAATGTCAAGCAGTCTTTTGACATACCGATTGGATTCTTTTTCCAAAGGTGTCTCGCGAATCGAAATAACGGGAAGGTAGTCGATATATTCTTGAATTGTTGCTTGATTGAGTATGAGTTCTATATCTGCCAAAAACTTTAATTGGATAAAATGGTTGTGAGTAAACTTTTGTAATTCCACAATCTCCTGGTCTGAAAACTCTTTGAGGGAACAAAAAATAACTTGGGTGCGCTTAGGGTCTATGGAAGAAATCGCTGATTTTATAGTGTCTGTTTTTAGATGGTGATCGACACGAAACCCAAAGTCGGTTCTGTCGGCTAGTATTGCTTTTAATTCGTTTATTTTTGGAGTGTTTCCAATAAGTACGGTGGGTAAGGGTCGGCGTTTGATGAGTTTGTTGTGACGAACCCTAACCAAAAACCAAAGCAAATGGGCAATCGAAACAATGAGCATGCAAAACAGAAAATAATATACCAACTGAACCCGGTTGAGGTCTGGCATTTTAAAAAGTCCTATGTATGCAAACAAGCCCACTATAAATGATAAAAAATGGGTGCCCAATCGGAAAAGTATCACAACCAATCGCATGTAACTTACCCAAAAATAGATGTTGGTAAAATAGGCTATGGTTTTCCAGAGTACAATAGCATACAAAATAAATGCTATGGAAAAATCATTAGAAGCCGGAAACAAATACACGCCCAGTACTAAAATGAAAATATCAAAAATTCTAGGCATTGATTTTAAAACGCGAACGGGTCTTGAGGGGCTGTAGGTCATACGTTGCGGTTGCTTATAAGGCGAACTTTCTCTGTATTGTCATGACAAAAGCATGCAGCGAATGAACAACAATAACTGAGTCGTTTTCCTTTCATTTTGTTAATTGAAATTGCTTTTTAAAAGCAACGTTTATTGGTTCTCTTACAAACTTACAAGAATCATACCAAATTATTGTACGTTACAAGAATTATTTTCAAAACGTCAACTATAATTGATTAAGGTCTTCCGACCGAGAAGTAAGTCGCTTGGTTTTTCTTTACTGTTTTTGGGTTGAATATGTTCCTTCCGTCAAAAACAACGGGGGTGTGCATGCAGCTTTTAAAAATAGCGGTGTCGGCCGTTTTAAATTCTTCCCACTCCGTGCAAATCAACAATGCGTCGGCATCATTGAGTGCTGCTTCCTTAGTTGCTGCATACGCAATACTGTTTCCCAGCTCTTTTTTCACATTGGGCATGGCTTCGGGATCGTAGGCTGTAACTATCGCCTTTTCGGACAAAAGTTTGTGAATCATTTCAAGTGCCGGTGCTTTTCGAATGTCGTCGGTGTCGGGTTTGAATGCCAGTCCCCAAACGGCTATTTTTTTGCCTGCAAGTTGGTTGTTAAAATAGGCTTTGATTTTGGGAAATAACACGGTTTTTTGTTGTTCGTTTACTTCAATGACCGATTCTAAAATCGAAAACTGATGGTGGACTTCTTGCCCTGATTTTTTGAGGGCTTTGATGTCTTTGGGAAAACACGATCCTCCAAAGCCTATTCCGGGGAAAAGAAATCGACTTCCAATCCGAGAGTCTGAACCGACTCCTTTTCGGACTGCATCTACATTAGCTCCTACTTGATCGCAAAAATTGGCGATCTCGTTCATAAAGGTGATTTTGGTTGCCAAAAATGCATTGGCAGCGTATTTGGTAAGCTCCGAGGATTTTTCATCCATGAGTAGGATGGCTTCTTCGGTGTCAACAAAGGGCTCGTATAGTTTTTTCATTATCCCAGCGGCTTGCTCACTGGACGTGCCAATGACCACTCGCTCGGGATGCATAAAATCGTGTATCGCAAAGCCTTCCCGCAAAAATTCTGGATTGGAAACAACATCGAAGGGTGCGTTGGTGTGTTGCGCAATGAGCGCGCGGACTTTTTCTGCTGTACCCACAGGTACGGTGCTTTTGTTTACAATAACGGTATAGCGTGTGAGTTGTTTTCCAATTTCACCAGCGACGGACATCACATAGCTCATATCAGCCGATCCGTCTTCGTCCTCCGGTGTGGGTAGCGCCAAAAAAATAACCTCTGCATGCCGAATGCCTTCTTCCAAAGAGGTGGTAAACCGCAACCGATTGGCTTGAATGTTGCGCGTAAAATAGCTGTCGAGTTGGGGTTCGTACATAGGGGTCTGCACTTGTTGCATTGTAGCCACCTTGTCTCGATCGTTATCAACACACACTACCTGATGCCCCACCTCAGCAAAACTAACGCCCGATGCCAAGCCTACATATCCGGTTCCGATGATGGTGATGTTCATGGTTGTTGGAGTTTGTTGCCCAAAGTATTCTTTAAATTTTTTGAGGAGGTGTTAATTATGTCTAAAATATAAAAAAC
>ENA-OUOG01000072-OUOG01000072.1-marine-metagenome-genome-assembly--contig:-NODE-72-length-111316-cov-4.591717_pt1 | contig 111316 bp, 100 predicted proteins | sample MGYA00248635_ERZ508505 | MGnify/ENA primary metagenome ERZ508505 (study PRJEB26176, sample SAMN06267871) | marine metagenome | isolation source: Saanich Inlet, British Columbia, Canada | place: Pacific... | reverse complement strand
GGAACCATCGAATCGACCGATCCCACGAGCGCTCAACTCGATCTCATTGCAGAAAAATTACGCCACACGAAAGTTCGCATGGGGAATGTTCTTGAATCCGATTCTCTGTGTAGATATGCACTTACGCTTGCGAATTCGTCATCCGATCTCAATGATTACGTTCGCGCCTTGAGTTTGTACTTTGAAAATGTACAAATCATGGATAATAGCAGCGAAGCAATTGAGCTAGCTATTGCGTATGGAATGGGAAATCCCGAAGATTTCAACAAAACTTGGCGAAGTCATTATTACTTATGTAAAGCCTACACAGGTGCTTTTGAGTTTGATAAAGCTATAGAAAACGGGGGTATCGCCCTAGAATTAGCACGTGCAATGGGCGATTCACTGAAAGTGGCTCAAAGCATGACTTCTTTAGCTAGTGCCTTAAATAGCAACCTAGATAAGGTTCCTGCACTAAAGTTACTTCTTCGGGCTCAAGATTTATTCGAAGAAGAAAACAACGACCTCGCCTTTTACAGGTTCTATGACGAACTTAGAAATTTCTATCTCTTCATAAATCGATTTGAGGAGTGTTATATCATTCTTGATAAACAGCACGAACTCATTCGTGAATCGAACGAATTAGACAGTCTCGACGTGCTTGCGCATGATTTTTGGCGATCGTATGTCGATTTTTCAAACCCTGAGATTGAAGTCGACCTCGACCTTATTAAACGACGTCTCGAGTTTTGTAACGAAAATAACTTCTTTGCATTGAGAGAAGAGTATATGAGTTCGTATCGAACGCTACTCGTTCGCAATAACGATTTTAAAGGTCTCGACTATTTGTACAGAGAAATTGCGCCCGACCATCTTCTGGAGATGAAGGAAACAAGACTTCACGATTATTATCGAATGCAGGCGTATTTCTCCGAAAGTAGGAATGAACTCGATTCGGCTGAATATTTCTGGATAAACGCACAAACGTTTATAGAAGAAACCTCCGATTTATACCGTTTAGCCAACTTCTACATTCGGTTTGGAGAGTTCTACGAGCGGAATGGAAACCTTATTTCAGCACTTGAAAAGTTTGATACGGCAGTTTTTTACGGAGAACGTTCGGGTTTCCTTCAATTTGTATTAAAGGCCATTTCGGCAAAGGAGCGCATTCACAAAAGGGAAGGCCGCTACAAAATTGCCTACGCACTTGCCGGGGATCGGCGCGATCTTGAGGATAGCTTGAAACTGATTAATGAAGAAGAGAAATTTTTAATGACAACGGTCCTTTATCAATCTCAACTCGCTCAAACCGAACAAGCGGCGCAGTTGAGAACAGAATTTTTAAGGTCTCGATTCTTTGGAATTGGCTTTGTCCTATTCGCTCTTTTAAGCGGACTTATCTTTTTCCAATTTCATTTGACTCGAAAAGCGAAACAGCAAAGCGACTCATTACTTCTGAATATTCTCCCTGCTGAAACGGCGCAAGAACTAAAAGAACACGGTGCCACAACTGCTCGCAAATACGATAATGTCACCATACTTTTCGCCGATTTTGTTGGCTTTACTGTGCTGTCTGAAAAGCTTTCGCCGAACGAATTGGTAAATGAAATTGACCTATACTTTCGCGCTTTTGACGATATCATGACCGATTTCGGTCTCGAGAAAACAAAAAACGATTGGGGATGCCTACCTCGCGGTAGGAGGAATGCCCACGGGCAACAAAGCTACGGCTAAAGACGTAACCAAGGCTGCTATCGCTATGCAAGAAGTTGTTTCAGAAATCAATAGCAAGAAGGACCATCGGAATCTCGCCTTGCGCATTGGACTGCATACAGGAGAAGTCGTTGCTGGAGTGGTTGGCGTCACAAAATTCCAATACGATGTATGGGGCGACGCTGTTAATATTGCCGCAAGAATGGAGCAAAATTCAAAACCCGGTAAGATCAATATTTCTCAATCGACTTCTGAACAAGTTAAAGGAGCCTTTAAACTAGAGCATCGCGGAGCTATTGAGGCAAAAAACAAAGGGCTTTTGGAAATGTATTTCGTCAGTAAATCTTAGGGTTATACTGATCGGGGAACCTTCCTACCTTATCCTCGTAAAACTTTTGAATGTGATCCATATCCGTTTTAAAGTCACCGGTTGGATAATAAACAGGTCCGATACCCGCTATCTTATTCTTGTAATTAACGTAGCCCAATACAATAGGCACTTCAGCCTCAACAGCTATGTGGTAAAAACCGGTCTTCCATTTCTCCACTTTTCCACGGGTTCCTTCAGCCGGAACGAGGATCACCATTTCGCTTGATTCATTTATTAATTCAACCGCAAACTGGGTTAAATTTCCGCGCCTAGATCTATTCACTCCAATAGCTCCCAATCCCTTGAAGATAAATCCCAATGGTGGCTTGGTATAAGAGTCTTTAATAAAATACCTCATCCGAATACCGATCACCATAAAGGCCACAATGGCTATGGGATAATCCCAATTGCTTGTGTGCGGCGCTGCAACCATAACCATTCTTTTCAAATCATTTGGTACCGCTCCCTCTACCTTCCAACCAAAGATCCCTAAAAGAGTTTTTCCCCACCACTTTTTCATTCTTCTTCGAAATATGAATTATTGAATCCGATCAAATACACTTTTTCCGTTGCTCTTGTAATGGCCGTATACAACCACCTTAAATAGGCCAAATCTACTTGGCCGTTGGGCAAATAAGCCTGTTCTACAAAAACATGTTTCCACTGCCCTCCCTGGGCTTTATGACAAGTTACTGCATAAGCATACTTTACTTGCAATGCCTGATAATACTCATTTTCTTTTATTTTTTGTCTTTGAAGGTGCTTGGAACCTAAATCTGCATAATCTTCTTTCACTTGTTCATAAAGCCTCATGCTTGATTCTCGATCCAAACTTGGCCCATCTACCCGAAGGGTATCGAGTAAAAGCATCACGTCTTGCTCCTCTAAATCGGGGTAGTCGACTAAACGTATAGTCGCTTGGGCAAATTGAAATCCATACATTTCATGAATTCTCCGAACAGCCATTACTTCAGCAATATCTCCGTTTGCAATGAAGTTTTGACTTTTTTTACCATCGAGCCAGAAGTAATTATTCTTGACGACCATGAGGTAGTCTCCGGCGCTTAATTCAGTGTCTTGCCATCGAATTCGAGCTCTAATTTGACCGTTGTACAGGTTTGCGCGTTTATTCGACCGGCAAATCACAACCGTTTCATCTACTCCTTCTTCATAGGCTTTATTCAAGGCGTCTTCCAATTCAAAGCCTTCTCGAATTCGAACAAAATCAGGGAATCCTATTTCTTTAAAAACAGGCGGTTGCATGAGTTCTTCAGAGATGTTTTTTCTCACCTCTGTGGCATTAAAAAGCACTCCGGAATCAAGTCGTTGTCGAACCACTTCTGTGAGTCGGTGTTCCGTAATTTCGCGGTCGTATTTAGACTGCAAATAAGACGCATCTAAAGCGGGGCTTAAATCGCTGTGAACAGGTGGCAACTGGGCCTCATCACCAATTAACAAGAGTTTACAATTCACACCAGAATACACGTATTCCACTAAATCATCTAAAAGTGAGTTGTCGCCAATACCACCGGTGGCGCTAATCATAGATGCTTCATCTACGATGAATATTGTATTTGTATGCTTGTTTTCAAGTCGCGCGAAAAAAACGCCCCCATTTTTTGTTACTCTGGGCACATAAATCTTTCGATGAATGGTCGCTGCAGATTTCCCAGAATATAAAGACATCACCTTGGCCGCTCTTCCGGTAGGAGCCAAGAGAACCGTTTTTCTTCGAACAGAAGGAGCGCTTAACACGATGCTTCGAACGGCGGTTGTTTTTCCCGTACCGGCATACCCTTTAAGAAGAAAGAGTCGACGCGGGTTTAAATCGAGCATGAAATCCGCCATTTGGTTAAGCAAACGCTCTTGCTCAATGGTGGGCTGAAATCCAAAAGATTTAAAAAGATTACGCCTTAAAGCTGCGATCTCCATTCTTTAAGTTTGTGTTAAGCCCAAAGATAGGGCTGTTCGTCCCTTAATCATCGATTTTTCGGACGAAAAAAAATTGTAGATTTGCTCCACATCAAACACTCTTTTGCGCAATGAGATCGCTCGTACTTAAAGTTGTCCTAGTCGTTGTTGCTCTTGGTTTATCATACTGGTTGTATGAAATCATCCAAGCACCTATTCGTTTCGAAAATCAAAAAATGCGCCGCATGGAAGTGGTCAAAGAAAAATTGATCGCGATTCGTACCGCGCAAGCGGCCTTCAAAGAAGTGAATGGAGAATTTGCTCCTTCCTTTGAGCGATTGACCGCCTTTGTCGATACCGGAACCTTTACTTTATTGCAACGACGCGATTCAAGTTATCGCTACTTCAATGAATTGTATCAACAAGAAGACATTAAGGATACCATTGTTATTGATACATTGGGATACGCCTCAATTAAAGATTCTTTGTTCCGCGCCTTCGATCTTGAAACCATGCACACCATTCCTTTTTCCAATGGAAAAGACTTCGAAATGGACGCGGGTAAAATCGTAAAAGAAGGAGGACTCGTTGTTCAAGTATTTATGGCCATGGCTCCTAAGGAGTTGTATCTAAGAGGGCTCGATCGAACGTTAATCCAAACCAATGCCAAAGACCTTCAAGTAGGGTCAATGACCGAAGCAACGCTAAATGGTAACTGGCAATAAAATTCAGGCGAGCACTGACTTTATTGACTCGACTCAATTACGTAACGCTCACCCAAAACATAGGTCCATCCGATTAAATGCGGATGGACTTTCTTTTTCCCTTTTGGACAAAGAAAAGAACACCTTTCTCGGTATTCGGGAATACACGTTCAACAAAATTGATAATCCAAAAGGCCTTTCAGGCAAAGTAAAGGAGCTCGTAGATAGGGATTCGATACTTAGTGAATCTTTTGACTCTTCCTCAGTAAGTATTGACATAGGGGTAAACACATTAATACCTCAGGCATTTCAATCGGATGAATCGGATGAAAGCCTACTGAATTTTATTCAGCCGACCCTTTCGAGCGAAGACTTAGGCAATGATTTTATTCGCTCCGTTGAGGCCCACAACTTATATCCCCTCCCTTCTTTTCAATTACCTCCGTCATTTGGAGATATCCAAGTTCACAGTTCTACTGTTTTCATAGATGCAGTGCTTCGAAACGTACCCACCGATGATAAAACTCGACTTTTTATTGAAGTGGGAACCAATCACTTTCACCTGGTAGGTTTATCGAATCGGAAACTGGTTTATTTCAATAAGTTCAGCTTCAAAACAAAAGAAGACTTCATCTACTACATCCTTTTCACGATGGAACAGTTGCAGATGAATCCCGAAAAAACTCCGCTCGTAATTTTCGGTGAAATCGATCAGCGCTCCCCCCTATTCTCTATAGCTTATAAATATATTCGCTTTGTTTCTTTCGGCCTTCGGCCCGATGGTTTTCAATTCGCATCTGTACTCGATGAGCTTCCTCAGCATTATTACTTTTCTCTTTTTCATCAGCATCTATGCGAATCATAAGCGGATCACATAAAGGACGCCGAATCATTGCTCCAAAAAGCCTACCCGTTCGCCCGACTACGGACCGAGCAAAAGAGGCCCTTTTCAATATTCTGCAACACCGAATAGACTTATATGAGGTAAAAGCCCTTGATCTATTCTCGGGTATTGGCAGCATTAGTTTTGAGCTCTCTTCGCGAGGGTGTCCCGACATTACCTCTGTTGATAAGCATTTTGGATGTATCCGTTTCATATCAGAAACAACAGAAAAGCTCGGTTTAGATGGAATTCACACGGTCAAATCTGACGTATTCCAATATTTGGACCGCACATCCGCAAGGTTTGATTTCATCTTTGCCGACCCTCCCTATGATCTTTTGAAAAGTGATGTGCTGGCCGAAGAAATTTTAGAAAAGGGCCTGCTCAATGAAAAAGGTCTTTTGATTATCGAGCATTCGGAAGAAGAGGATTTAAGTGCTTGCACCGGATTCACAGAACACCGTCGATATGGCCAAGTGAATTTCTCTATCTTTGAGTTATGAGTAAAATCGCCTTATTTCCAGGAAGTTTCGATCCCATTACAAATGGACACGTGGACATAGTGCAACGGGCAGTTCATTTGTTCGATAAAATAATTATTGGTGTCGGTCAAAATGCCAATAAGAAATATATGTTTTCCAGAAAGGAACGAATTGGTTTCATCGAAAAAGCATTTGAAGGTGTAGAAGAAATTGAGGTTATGCAATTTGAAGGCTTAACTGTTGATTTTTGTAAAAAGATTGGAGCTCAGTTCATATTGCGCGGATTGAGGAATCCGGCCGATTTTGAATTCGAAAAGGCCATTGCTCAAGCGAATCGAATGATGGATCACGAATTGGAAACCGTATTTCTTTTAACCGATCCAGAATTCGCCGCGATTAGTTCGAGTATTGTTCGCGACGTACACAGAAACGGAGGTGACGCTTCTATTTTTGTTCCAGTACCAATCGGCTGATATTGGCGTAGGTATTGGATAGTAGCTCTGAGAACTGAGATCTTTTCAGCCATTTCACTTCTTCAATTCCCTCTTCTACTTGCGGCGTTAGTTCTCCTGAGTAACTCGTTTTCATTTCGAACCAATAGGTGGTTTTTAAAATGTCTTTGCCTTTTATTCGGTAAGTATGATACGTTGGATTTAATTCTGAACCGATTTTTAAGTCCTCAATACCACACTCTTCTTGTACTTCGCGAACAGCAGATTCTTCTTTAGACTCTCCTTTTTCCATTTTGCCTTTTGGAAGATCCCATTTGCCTAGTCTTTTAATGACGAGCAATTCACCTTGATCATTCTCTACCCATCCGCCAGCAGCAGATATTAGTTTGAATTTACTTCGAAATAAATCCCACAATTTGGGGAGATCGCCCGATAGGCTAAATTCATCAATTACTCCTTTTTCTAAGTCGAAGTAGCCCTTTGATAATTCTTTCAACAATTCTGCATCACTGTGCAAAAGTATTGGTCCGGCCGCGAGGCGGAAAGGGCGATCATTTACAAAAACTTCATACATTTGGACTCATGATTTTAGACCGCGAAACGGCCAAAAAAACGGCCGAATTTCTACTGCAAATTAAGGCAATTAAACTTCAACCCAATGATCCATTTACTTGGGCCTCGGGATGGAAATCACCTATTTATTGCGACAACAGACTGAGCTTGAGTTACCCTCAAATTCGGACTTACCTAAGAGATGAAATGGCAAAAGCCATACTCACTGAATACGGAACACCCAATGTAATCGCCGGTGTAGCGACGGGTGCCATTGCTATCGGCGCTCTGGTCGCTGAAAAACTCAATGTTCCTTTTATTTATATTCGAAGTAAATCGAAAGAGCACGGTCGTCAAAACCTAATCGAAGGGCACTTAGACCGAGGACAATCCGTTGTTATTGTCGAAGACTTAATCAGCACTGGGATGAGTAGTTTGGCTGCACACGCCGCCTTAAAAGACGTGGAGGCGAATGTAATGGGTATGGCCGCTCTCTTCACCTATGGATTTCCGGTAGCCGAAGAAAATTTCACGAATGCACAATGCGATTTAGTGACTTTGAGCGATTACCCTTCTCTTCTAGAAAGAGCACAAGAGCTTCAATACATCCAGAGTAATGAACTCGACTTATTAAATCAATGGCGATCGAACCCGAGTACTTGGGGACAATAAAACGAGCATATGAAAATTGAAAGTTCAGTTATTCGCATTGAGCGAAATGCAAATGATTTATTCACGTTCTTAAAAAATCCGGCAAACTTTGAACAGTTGATGCCCGATGATATCGCACATTTCTCCTCTTCAGAAGACGGCTTCAAATTCGCTTTGAAGGGAATGCCTGAAGTAAAGCTTAAAAAAGAAGAAGAAATTGCTCCATCGAAAATTGTATTTGGATCGGCCGGATCCGTTTCTTTTCAGTTGATCGGAGAATTGAAGGAAGTTGACGACACACATTGCGATGCGCAGCTGTTCGTTACTGGTAATTTCAACCCGATGCTTCGCATGATGGTCGAACGACCTTTAAAAAGCTTCATTTCCAAGATTGAAGAGAAATTAAAAGCGCTTTAAAAAGTAAAGCGAACTTCCTTAAATGCGTAAGGTCGTTGGTTCCCATTTCGATCCCGTAGTATGAGTCGGCCCGCAGGCTCTACCCCCACAATCTCGGCTTCGAACATGCCCGTTTCGTCTTCGTACGAAAACCAGCCCGCATTTTGATGAAGTGCACGGAAATAATCAGCGCGCAAATCCCGGGTTCTTTTGCGAATTTGAAGGTATCGCGCCTCTATAAAGGAACACAATCGAAGCATTTCTTGGCGAGGTTGATAGATGGTTCGAGTAAATTTATAGAGCGATGTTGCTCCATTTAAAGCCAAGGGAAATCGTCTTTGGTTGAGATTGATGCCAATTCCAACTACAGAACAGGCGAGGGAATTTCCTTTTAACTGATTTTCAATCAGGATCCCTCCTACTTTTTTTCCGCCAATAAGTAGGTCATTCGGCCATTTTATGCGCACCCCATCCGTATGTTCTGACAAATAGTCATAAACCCCTAATGAGATCGCTTTATTCAGTTGAAATTGGTCCGAGGCACATAAGAAATGGGGGTACAACACAACGCTAAAAGTCAGACTATCAGAGGATTCACTCACCCATTGATTCTGAACTTGCCCCCGTCCATTGGTTTGATTTTCAGTGAAAATAACAGTTCCTTCGGGCATATTTTGATTTCTGAGCACCTTTAAGGCATAACTATTGGTAGAGTCCAAGTGATCGTGTTCAATAAGTGTACGGCCGACGAAGAGTGGAGTCATTTAGTGAAATCAATTAAGGAATCATCGGCCCGTTAGGGCCAAAACATTGGACGTGCAAAATCGTTAACTTCGTACGTTATAACAAGTCTATTAATGAGAAAACCAAAAGGTCCAGATCCCGAGCAACTAGTAGAGGTCATAGTAAAGGGCATAGAAGAGAAAAAAGGACAAAAAATTGTCGTTCTGGATTTAAGGGAAATCGAAAACTCAGCCACTGATTTTTTTGTTGTCTGTGAAGGAAGTTCCAATACGCAAGTAAATGGAATATCCGATAGTATTGAAGAATGCGTTCGAAAAGACATGGGAGAAAAACCATGGCATATTGAAGGAAGAGACACTTCTGAGTGGGTATTACTCGATTATGTAAATGTGGTTGCCCATGTTTTTCAGAAGTCGATCCGCGAATTTTACAACATTGAAGAACTTTGGGGAGACGCGGCTATCCGTGTTATAGAAGAGAAATAAGAAATGGAAAACAAGAAAGAAGACAAACAACTGAATCGTTTGAAAGAACAATTTCAGCGCGGACAGGGAGAAGGAAATAAAGGAGGCGGTGGTAATGGTCCCAAGAAGAAATTTAACTTCTACTGGATCTATGCCATTATTTTCTTGTTCTTTATTGGCATTCAGCTATTTAGCGGTATGTATGCGAGTGTACAGAGTTCGAACTATCAAGAATTCGAGAATTTCTTAGCGGAAGATCAAGTTGAAAAAGTAGTCATCGTTAACAACGAATCAGCCGAGGTTTATATCCGAAAAGACGCTTTATCGCAATCAAAGTTTGAAGAAATTCGCGATCAACCTTTTGGAGGTGGAGTTAATCCGGGTCCTCACTACGTTTTCAATATCGGAACGGTAGAAGAGTTTAATAAAAAATTGGACTTTTTTGAAGGCGAGGAAGACAAGATAATGGTCGAGTACACCAAGCGAGAGAATATTTGGGGCGATGTCCTCGGATGGGTTTTCCCAATCATCATTATGATCGCCATTTGGGTATTTATTATGCGCCGTATGAGCGGTGGCGGTGCTGGCGGTGGTCAAATATTCAACATTGGAAAATCCAAAGCGACACTCTTCGATCAAAACAACAACGTTAAAGTTACTTTTAAAGATGTTGCCGGATTAGAGGGAGCAAAAGAGGAAGTTCAAGAAATCGTAGACTTCTTAAAGCAACCGACCAAATACACCAACCTAGGAGGTAAAATCCCAAAAGGAGCTTTACTTGTAGGGCCTCCGGGAACAGGAAAAACTTTATTGGCAAAAGCTGTTGCAGGGGAAGCTAAGGTTCCGTTCTTCAGTTTGAGTGGATCTGATTTCGTTGAAATGTTTGTAGGTGTCGGAGCAAGTCGTGTTCGCGATCTATTCAAACAGGCGAAAGAAAAAGCGCCAGCCATTATTTTCATCGATGAAATTGACGCCGTCGGACGTTCTCGTGGAAAGTCACAGATGACCGGTGGCAATGATGAAAGAGAAAATACATTGAATGCTCTATTAACCGAAATGGACGGATTTGGAACCGATACAAACGTGATTGTTCTTGCCGCAACGAACAGAGCGGATGTCCTTGATCGTGCTCTCATGCGCGCGGGTCGTTTCGATCGTCAAATTCACGTCGACCTCCCCGATTTACTGGAGCGCAAAGAAATCTTTGATGTTCATTTACGTCCTTTAAAAATCAGCAAGGAACTCGACATTGACTTCTTAGCGAGACAAACGCCCGGATTTAGTGGGGCTGATATTGCCAATGTTTGTAATGAAGCGGCTCTGGTGGCTGCCCGAAAAGGAAAAAAGGAAGTTGAGCGACAAGACTTTTTAGATGCGGTTGACCGTATCATCGGGGGTCTGGAGAAGAAAAATAAAATAATTACCACCGAAGAAAAGAAGACGATTGCCTATCACGAAGCAGGCCATGCTACAGTAAGCTGGTTATTAGAGCATGCCGCGCCATTAGTTAAGGTGACCATCATTCCGCGAGGAAGATCGCTTGGTGCCGCTTGGTATTTGCCGGAAGAGCGTTCCATTACTCGAACGGAACAGCTTCTGGATGAAATGTGCGCCACGATGGGTGGTCGTGCAGCGGAAAAAGTAATGTTTGATAAAATAAGTACTGGGGCCTTAAGTGACTTGGAGAAAGTGACAAAGCAAGCGCAAGCGATGGTGACTGTTTACGGCCTCAATGACAAAATTGGAAACGTCACGTATTACGATTCCTCAGGGCAAAATGATTATTCCTTTGGAAAGCCTTATTCAGAGCATACGGCAGTTATTATTGATCAAGAAGTGAAGCAGTTAATTGAAGATCAATATGAAAGAGCTATTGATCTATTGAACGACAATAAGGATAAACTTATTAAATTAGCCGATAAGCTTCTTGAAGAAGAGGTCATTTTTAAAGAGGATCTTGAATTGATTTTCGGAAAACGCCCATGGGTGAAAGAAGAACTCGACATGTCGCCAAAAAATGGCCGGGCAGTTGAGACAAGCGAAAAAGATTCCTCAAGCGAAATTGACGGGGCTGATTCCAAGAGTGCCGACGATGAATCGAACCAGAAAGGTGACGATGAGAAAGAAGCGATTGTTGACGAATCTATAGAGTCAAAAAATGAGTAAAAGTTCGTTTGGAGGAGCATTTAAGAAATTGAAAGATGCGTTGAGCGGCTCTGCCGGTCATCAGAAATCTGCTTCTTCTAGTACGAACCAATTTCTCGAACCGGAGAAAACACCTTTAGATGTGCAGTTTGCTCAAGAGTTTACCGAAGCAACCGGTAAATTCTTGTACTGTGAAAATGAAGCACAGATGATCGAGAGTCTTCACCGGCTTTCCATTGAATATCGTTGGACAACGGTATTTGCACGCGAGGAAAAGCTTTTCTCCATTTTACAAAGAGCCAATATCGACTTTGATTCTAAAGATCGAAATGGAGATGCTTTCGTGAGTAGTTGCGCGTTTTTGAGTGCCTATGATGGTGGAATTGTGGTTTCGTCGGAACAAACAGGCGGTGAAAAACTAAATTGTTTTCCGTCGAGTCATGTAGTGATTGCGAAAACTTCTCAATTGCGAAAAAATTTGAGTGATGGAATGCGGATTCTTAAGAATAGCAGTCCTGAAATTCCGAGCAATATCACTACGGTTCAAGTGAATAAGCTCGAGAATGCGAGCGGAATAACTCGGGAGTACGATCCTTCCATTCATCATGATGTTTTCTTACTTTTGGTAGAAGACCAAACATCATGAGCAAATTAGTTTCCGTTTACACAACTGATAAAGATTACCAAGCCACTTTAATCTGTAACAAGCTCAAAGAGGCAAGTATTGAACCCTTCCAGTTGAACAAAAGAGATTCGATGTATCCCATAGGTTATATTGAAATTCAGGTGCCTAAAGAATCTGTGGATCAGGCCCGTACGATCATCGAGCAAAGCGGTTTATGAATAACCTCCTCATTCGCGCCATTAGCGGTTTGGCCTATGCGGCAGCTGTTTTATTGAGCATTTACGGTGGCCCCTCCTTCTTTTATTCCTTAATGCTCTTCTTTCTGATTATTTGTTTATCAGAAATGCAGCATATTCTCCAACTGCCGAAAGTCTCTGGTTGGCTTATTGTGGTTCCTTCTCTGTGGTTTGTTTCGAGCGTACTAGAGCAGTATGGCATTTCGGATGCGCGCTTGTATTATCCAATCGTTCTCTTTCTGTACTTCGTTTCTCTTTTGATTAAGAAGAGTACTTCCATTGTGGAGGATTTAACCAAGCTGGGCGCCCTTTTCTTATACCCAACATTGAGTTTTTATCTTATTCCCCAATTAATGGGTGGAAGCAGCATGTGGAATCCGGATATTATTTGGGCCGTCTTTTTACTCATTTGGACCAATGATTCTTTCGCGTATTTAACGGGCCGACTTTTTGGAAAGACTCCCCTCGCCCCTAAAATTAGCCCCAACAAAACCATAGAAGGCTTGGCGGGTGGCGTACTTGTTATGATCGGGTTCTCCTATTTCTTAGAATCCTTTTTACCGAGCCAATCACGCCTGTTTTGGATGGGTTTTGCCGTCCTTCTTGCCTTTACATCTAATACGGGCGATCTATTTGAATCTTGGCTAAAAAGAAGGCGTGGAATAAAAGACAGTGGATCTATTCTTCCCGGTCACGGCGGCATGCTCGATCGACTCGACAGCTTAATATTTTCGATTCCCTTTCTATTCGTTTATTGCCGCATCATGTCCCTTTTATAGTTTTGGCATGGTCTTAGACTTTGCTTAAAAAAGCTAATCATGAAAAAGTTTCTACTACCGCTATTTCTTGGTGCCTTCGGCACGATATTCACTTCTTGCGAAGATACCTTTTGTGTTAATGGTTCGGGTCCCGTTGAACAACGAGAATTCATCGTACCCGATTTCCAATCGGTCGATGTTCGAACCACGGCCATTGTATATCTCACTCAAAATTCAAATTCGAGCATCCCTATTGAAGCGCGCGGTCAGTCGAATATCCTTGATGAACTGGACATCTACGTTTCAAACGGAACCCTCGTTATCGGAGACCGTGAATGCTTCAATACCGACGAAGAGTTGGTCATTTTCGTTGACTTTGATGAGATAGAAGAAATTGAATTGAATTCTAGCGCGGAAATCATCGGCACCAATATTTTTGAAACGGATGACTTGGAGCTTTCGATCAACGGTAGTGGACGAATCGATATAGAATTACTCGGAGATGATATCGAAAGCTTTATTACTGGATCTGGACTCCTCGTTCTTCATGGGGAATGTGATGATCACAACCTTGAAATCGCCGGTTCGGGTTTTAATGACTCTTTTGGACTTCGAAGTAATGATGCCGACATTCGAATTTCTGGTTCCGGAAGTGCACAAGTGTACGTAATGGACGCATTAAACGTTTTAATCACAGGCAGTGGATCTGTCTATTACAAAGGATTCCCGGATATATCCGCAACCATAACAGGAAGCGGTTCTTTAGTGAACAATAACTAAACATGAAACAACCCAAAACATCTGAGTACGCTTCATTTTACGCTCGCTATGTCGCACTTGCAGCGGAAGAAAATGGACTCGTCGCACTGCGCGATTCGAAGCGCGAAGCCCTTGAATTGTGGAAACAATGGCCAATAACCAAACAAGAATTTGCTTATGATACGGGGAAATGGACGCCTAAAGATTTAGTCCAACACCTCATCGATTCCGAACGCGTTTTTGCCTATCGCGCCTTGTCCATTGGTCGAGGTGAACGAACAAGTTTACCCGGTTTTGATCAAGATGAATATGTGCTTTCTGCGAAAGCCAATAATAGAACTTGGCACGATCTTCTTGAAGAATTCGAATCGGTTCGATCGAGCAGCATTGCTCTTTTTGAATCGCTGAGCAACGAAGAGGAAAATATAGGCAATGCCAATGGAGATGATATAAGCGTGCGCGCATTGTGCTTCATTTGCTCAGGCCATTTACGGCACCACTTACAAATTATGAAAGATCGCTACTTATGAAATCAAGCCACGAAATCGACTATCAAATCTTCGGTGAAGAGATGCAAGCCGTGCGTCTCGAATTAGATACAGACGAAACGGTCGTAGCGGAATCGGGAAGTCTCATGATGATGGATGGTACCGTCGAGATGAACACCATTTTTGGTGATGGTTCCAAAAAATCGAACGGAATCATGGACAAGCTTTTTTCCGCTGGAAAGCGCGTTCTAACGGGCGAACGATTGTTTATGACTACCTATACCCATCGCGGGTATGGAAAGGCACATGTGACCTTCGCCGCCCCCTACCCTGGGAAAGTAATTCCGCTCGACTTATCTCAGTTAGATCACAGAATTATTTGTCAAAAAGACGCCTTTTTAGCCGCCGCTAAAGGTGTTTCCATTGGAATCGAATTCCAAAAAAGACTGGGTGTTGGTTTTTTTGGAGGTGAAGGTTTTATTATGCAAAAGCTCGAAGGAGACGGAATGGCCTTTGTACATGCTGGCGGCACCGTCATAGAAAAAACCCTTTTACCTGGGGAAACGATCAAAGTTGATACCGGCTGCTTGGTCGCATTTACCTCTCGTATTGACTACAACATCGAATCCGTAAAAGGAATAAAGAATGCCTTTTTCGGCGGTGAAGGACTCTTTCTTGCCCGCTTATCTGGCCCGGGAAAAGTGTGGATTCAAAGTATTCCCTTTTCTCGCTTGGCAGAACGAATTTGGTCTTCCGTGCCCAGCGAAGGTGGAAAAAGACGCGGAGAAGGTTCGTTGTTGGGCGGGTTAGGAGACTTGCTCGATGGAGATAACCGTTTTTAAGTACCTTCATCAGATGAAAATTACTCTTCTTATTACCGCTTGCGCCTTTGGCGCGGTCGTTTTCTTATCGAGTTGCAATCAGGTGCAACCGAAATCGGCGGGCACTCCCACATCAACACCCGAGACTGTTGTGACCTCAGAAAATACAGATTCAATTATTCGATCCATTTTAAAAGCACAGACAACCGCTTGGAATCGCGGAAGCATCGACGAATTTATGGAGGGATATTGGGAAAATGAGCACCTTACTTTTATTGGTTCTAGAGGTTTATTATACGGTCATGAAAATGCCTTAAAAAACTATAAAGAGAGTTATTCAAACCCCGAAGAAATGGGGCAGCTGGAGTTTGAGTTAATTGAAATGAAGCCGCTGGGCACCACTTTCTTTTACACTATAGGAATGTGGCAGTTAAACCGTCAGGAAGACACCTTAGCGGGTTACTATAACCTTCTATGGCAAAAGCTTCCAGAAGGTTGGAGAATTATATCTGATCATTCGTCTTAAAGAATATGCGCGTTTCTGGATTCACCTTTGTTAAAAACGCAACGAAGCTTTACATACCGGCAAAAGAGGCTATTGCTAGCGTATTGCCCTTAGTTGATGAATTCATCGTCGCCCTGGGAGATAACGATCGAGATGATCACACCCGAGCCGAAATTGAATCATTGAACTCCCCGAAAATTAAAATTATCGATACCGTTTGGGACATTGAAAACTACCCAAAAAACACGGTATTCGCTCGTGAAACGGATAAAGCTAAAGAAGCGTGTACCGGCGATTGGCTATTCTACATCCAATGTGACGAAGTTTTGCACGAACGTTTTTATCCGGCCGTGAAGGCCGGTATGGAGAAATATATCAATGACACAGAAGTAGAGGGACTCCTTTTTAATTATCGGCACTTTTGGGGCGACTACGACCATGTGCACAATGGGCACACGTGGTATGCCCGTGAAATAAGGATCATTAAAAACGATCCAAACATACATTCGTGGAAGGATGCCCAAAGTTTCCGGCACTTCCAAACGCCGTTTGACTACACCTATTCGAGCTACCAGTCGAAAGAAAAAAACCGCAAACTGAAAGTTGCTTTAATCGACGCCGAAATTTATCACTACGGTTTTGTTCGACCTCCACATCTGATGTCGGCAAAACGGAAATCGAATAGTAAAAGCTATCACGGAACTGAAAAATCGAATGAATTACTCAAAGACTTACCGGTCCGATTCGATTATGGCCCTATGCAACGAATTCCAAAGTTTACGGGCACACACCCCGCGGTTATGGAAGATTGGCGTAAAAAGTTTGACTGGAAAAAGGAACTTCAATTCTCGGGATCGGTAAACAAAGAACGGCTTCTTCACAAGCACGAACGATTGAAATACAGAATCATTTCCTTTATTGAACGCACCTTCATTGGAAGGCCCATCTGGCAATTTGAGAACTTCGTTATCGTTCGAAAACTGAAACGATCATAATCAAACCCTCTTTGCAGCGCCACCCGTTAAATGAATGATCCGCTTCAACTATCTTAAGTTTAAGAAAGGATACCGAAACTTAAGTGCTCCAAATGAATTCAAAATCAAAACGCGAACTTGTAGATAAAATTGAATCGGAGATGGCCGTGCTTCGAAAGGATATTGACCGGTTAAAGGAATTAACTGCGCCTATTGCTCCAGAGAATGCTATTGGCCGCGTTAGCCGAATGGATGCTATTAACAACCGCTCTGTAAATGAAGCGGCTTTAAGAAAAACGGTTCGAAGGTTAAAAGGTCTGGAATTGGCTTTGGAACGATCTTCGGACACTAGCTTCGGGCTTTGTCGCGGATGTGGTGAAGAAATTCCGATGGGGCGATTGCTTTTGTTACCAGAAAGTGTATTGTGCGTGAAATGTGCCCAAAGAGCCTAGCTTTTTGCCTTAAAACTCCAAACTAATTTAAACTTGGCTACTTCATCACCCTGCTCATCAGTGCCCACGCTGTGACAAACAACCATTTGGGGCATATTAGAGTCTACCGCTTCCTGAACTTTCTCTTTAAATGATTCGCCACACGGACAGGTAAAGGTTATCGTGCCCGTAGCTTTTTTCATAAACTCCGCTTCCATTCCTACGACTAACATGCTTACACCGGGTTTACGCCCATATATTTCTCGCATGGCTAAAACCCCTGTTGACAACTCTGCTGCCATAGCTAGTACCGCAAAATAAACCGACCTAAAAGGGTTTTTCACCCAGTATTTGTAGCGAAATTGAACGGCGCAATGGGTCTCGTTCAAAGTCTTAACACTCAATCCGGCTAGCCATGCCATCGGCAAGGATCGCAATAAAAAAAGCTTGAACTTCCAAGAACTCGAAACGAAGTCTTGAAACGCAACATTTGATTCCCTCATAGGTTGTAAAAGTGGGTAAAATGAATGGTCTTCGCAACCCTTGCCCATGAATCGAGCACAAACTAACTTTGACCAAACATTACGCTATGAATATACCCGAAAGCAACCATCCTCGAATAGTCATAATTGGCGGTGGATTCGGCGGATTAATGGTGGCGAAAAGCTTAAAGAACAAACCGTATCAAGTCGTCATTCTCGACCGACATAACTACCACACTTTTCAACCTCTTTTGTATCAGGTAGCCACGGCCGGACTCGAACCCGACTCCATTGCACACCCGCTTAGAACGGTCTTTACCGGTTATAAAAACGTGTTCTTCAGAATGGCGGAAGTACAGGGCATTTTGACGGATAAAAAAGAAGTTGAAACAAGTATAGGTTCCATTCAATATGACCATTTGGTCATTGCGACGGGAAGTAAAACGAATTTCTTCGGACTCGAAAGCATCAAGCAATTGAGTATGCCCATGAAAACGATTCCCGAAGCGCTCAATTTACGGTCCTTAATGCTTCAAAATTTTGAAGCCGCACTTTTAACAGATGATCTTAAGAAGCGCGAAGAACTAATGAACTATGTCATTGTTGGTGCGGGCCCAACCGGAGTCGAATTGGCCGGAGCCTTGGCGGAATTGAAAAGGCATGTTCTTCCACACGATTATCCCGATGTGGACATTCGGCGAATGAGTATCCATTTGGTCGAAGCCGCTGATCGGGTTTTGGCGTCTATGAGTGATGTTAGTTCAAAAAAGGCGCTTCACTATCTCGAACGCCTCGGTGTTCAGGTGTGGACAAATACCTTCGTCAAGGATTACGATGGCTCTACAGTTGTCACCAACAATAAGCCATTGCCGGGAAGCACTTTGATTTGGGCTGCAGGTGTTACGGGCGCCCTCCCGGGCGGATTAACATCTGAGCAAGTTATAGGCGGAAGAATAGCCGTTGATGAATTCAACAAGGTTCACGGAACAGATGATATTTACGCCATTGGGGACGTCGCGGTAATGCAAAGTGAAGTCAACCCAAAAGGCCATCCAATGCTCGCCCAAGTGGCCATGCAGCAAGGGACACTACTTGGTAAAAATTTGATGAGAGCCTTTTCCGATAAAAAGCTCGTTCCCTTTGTTTACAAGGACTTGGGATCTATGGCTACCGTGGGGCGCAATTTAGCTGTTGTGGACCTTCCCCGAATGAAAATTCAAGGATTTTTTGGCTGGGCTATATGGATGGGCGTTCATTTGGTCTCCCTTGTAGGCTTTAGAAATAAAGTGATCACTCTGTTCAATTGGATCTGGAATTATTTAAAATACGATCGCGGGGTCAGACTGATCATTAGACCGTATGAACCAAAAAAGACCACGTGAGTATGGACTCCTTCTCTGCCCTCCATTTAAGTCCTATTCACCAATTTCAACTCAGATCGGTTTCGTAATTTTGGCTTATGGCTTCACCCAAGAACTATCTCTCACTGATTAAATTCAGTCACACCATATTCGCTTTGCCCTTTGCCCTAATCGGATTTTTCTACGCGATTTGGACAACTTCAGCGTCCTTCTCTTGGATTCTCTTAGCCCAGGTTTTGCTCTGTATGATCTTCGTTCGATCGGCGGCTATGGCGTTCAATCGCTACCTGGATCGAGACATCGATACCGCTAATCCACGCACAGCGGAAGTTCGTGAAATCCCATTAGGCGTCATTTCACCAAAAGCCGCCTTAATCTTTGTCGTTGCGAATAGCGTTCTTTTTATTGCTACCACCTACTTTATCAACACCCTTGTTTTTGCGCTTTCTCCAATTGCTTTGGCCATTACTTTGGGATACTCTTATACAAAACGATTCACCTCCCTCTGTCATTTAGTGCTGGGGCTGGGATTGAGTTTAGCTCCCATTGGCGCTTATCTTGCCGTTACCGGCGAATTTGCCACCGTCCCGGTCCTTTTTGGATTAGCAGTACTTAGTTGGGTGAGTGGTTTCGACATTATTTACGCGCTTCAAGATGACGAGTTTGATCGCTCGAATAACCTCCATTCCATTCCCGTTCGTTTCGAGAGAATAGGTGCTATTAAAATTTCCACGGGGCTTCATGTGTTCACGTTTATTATGCTGGGCTGCGCCGGTTACGCGGGCAATTTCGCTTGGTTCTATTGGGCGGGGTATCTGATCTTTTCGGCCATGCTGCTACTTCAGCATCGCTTGGTAAAACCAAATGACCTGTCAAAAGTCAACCTCGCCTTCATGACTACTAATGGTATTGCTTCATTGGTTTTTGGTATCTTGACTGTCCTCGATTTGTATCTATTCAGCGTTTAATGTCACTAGAACGACTGTCTAATTTCAGCTCGAGGTTACCTTTGTTTTAAAACCTATTTAATGGAGTTGATTGAATCCAACCTATTTCGCTTGTGTCAATTAGATCAAGTACTTTATGCCCTTCGGGCCGATGAATATTCAAAACCTTTACCCATTTTGCTCGGCGCCTCATTGGGGCAACACTTTCGTCACATAGCAGAGAATTACTTACTTCTCTTGAATCGTTCCGGAAGTCAAATAAACTATAACCTCCGAGCGCGAAAAGAATCTTGGGAAAAAAATCCGGACGAAATGCGTCAGATTCTTTCTGAAATTCGAGAGCAAATTGAATCAATCGAGCACGACACTCCTATTCAATGGAGTGGATCGTTAAGTGTGCCGAATGAATATTTAAGTACCGCAAGTAGTTCTCTTTTTCGCGAATTGGCCTATAACCTAGAGCACTGCGTTCACCATATGGCCATTATTCGTATTGCTTGGTCTCAATTGCGCCCGTTAGAGCCCATTGACCCCACATTTGACATGGCTGCAGCCACGATTCGCTATCATAATCTAAGAGCTTCTGCCTGATGTGCACCGTAACCTATTTACCGGTAAATGAAGGCTTTATTCTGACCAGTAATCGAGATGAGAATCCGAATAGACCTCGAGCCGAAAACCCATCTAATTATAGCAATGAGATACCTGAGGTTTTATTTCCAAGGGATCCTCAAGGAAAGGGCAGTTGGATCGCCATTCACAAAAATGGATCGGCCCGCTGCTTATTGAACGGAGCTTATGAAGTACATGAACATAAGCCTCCGTACAGACACAGTAGAGGCCTAGTCACTCTTGACAGTTTCGGATTTGAATCGGCCAGGTCTTTTTGCGATAACTACCCCGTTGAAAATTTAGAGCCTTTTACCTTGATATGGATCGACTCAGATAGTCTTTTTGAATATCGATGGGATGGTGACGATAAATACTTGAATGAATTAAACGCAAAGGAGAATCATATTTGGTCGAGTGCGACGCTTTATTCCAAAGAGATTAGAAAGAAGCGAGAAGACTGGTTTTCAGAATGGTTGAAAAATGTTACTGAAATCGATCAAGATAAAATTCTGTATTTTCACCGCTTCGGAGGCAATGGTAACAAAGCCGAAGATTTGGTCATGAAAAAACCCGGATTAATCCCTCAGACAATCAGTATAACGAGTTTTTTATCGAGCCGTGAGGCGAAGAAACTCATATATGAAGACTTGATGAGTGCAAAACGAAAGGAAAAGCATTTATGATGGAGCGTCCCATTGATATTTCAATTGCAGATCTCGAGAAGGAATACCTCGACTTCCCGAATCAGGCCATTCACGAGCCTCCGATGGCGTCGAGACGTCTTACGAAGTTGTGGAATTGGGAATTCTGGCCCTGGCACCTCGTTTATATTCCGGTCTATTTTAAAAGTTTAGTGTGGGCCTTAAAGGCGGGACATCCGACTTATTTCGCCCTATCTAATCCTGGGTTTAAGTACGGAGGTATGTTTGGCGAAGAAAAATGGAATATTTATTCACGCTTACCAAAGAATCTATACCCGAAGAGTTTTTTATGGAATAACCTCAAAGGAGAGCGCGATTTTCGGATGTGGTTTACGAGAAATCAAATGGAGTTCCCTCTAATCGCAAAGCCCAACCGCGGAGAGCGAGGAAATGGTGTGCGCATTTTACATAATTGGGATGATGTTCTCGCTTATCGGAAACAAGCGGCCTTTGAAGTGATCGTGCAGGAATTTGTCGATGATCCGTGGGAAATTGGGATTTTCTATTACCGGATGCCAGAAGAGTCGAAAGGTCGAATTAGCTCGGTTGTTGTAAAGCATTTTACGGTACTTAAAGGAGATGGTGAAAGAACTGTAGCCAAACTGATTCAGGATCATCCAAGATTGCGCTTTTTTGAAAAGGAACTTTTCAAACAACACAAAAATCATTGGTTTGATGTACCGGAAAAAGGTCAAGACTATTCTCTTGTTCGTCTCGGGAACCACAGTAAAGGAGTGATTTTCCTCGATGGTAAAAACATGATCAACGATCGTCTTATAGAAAGAATTGACACCTTATCACAAGGTATTGACGGTTTCTATTACGGTCGATACGATATAAAGTGTAGAAGCCTGGAGGATTTATACGCTGGTCGTTTTTGTATTATTGAATTGAATGGGGCGATGTCTGAACCGGGCCATATCTACCATCCTTGTGCTTCTCTTAAAGATGGATTGTATTCCTTATTGCATCACCACAAAGTGATTTATAAAATTGCAAAACAAAATAGAGCGGCAGGATTCAAATACCCCAACGCATGGAGAGGCGTTAAAGACTTCCGCTCTTATTTAAAGTACAATCGCTACTTACAAGAATGGCAAAAGAAAACGGGCTAATTAAGCCTGCTTCTCTGTCCAACTCAGGCACCAGCCATTTGGATTTACTGCGCCATTGGCAAAAAGCTGACATCCTCCACAAGCACCTTCGAATTTTTCCGGCTGATAGAATTGGCAATTGCGGCAGTTTTGATCTGCTTTTTCCGTTTTGACAACGTATTTCAAACTCTCCCGCGTACTGAGATCTTGCTCTGTTAAATCTTTATTGAGTTCCGTACAATCCGCGTTATCCACTGCCTTTGGCTTTGGCTTTGCCGTTGGAGGTGGCGGCGGTGGAGGTGGCGTTCCCGCCTCACCCGATGCCGAATCACCGCCACACGATGCTAAAAAGGAAGATGCTGCGACGGCGGTTAAACTAAAAAGCCCCGCTTTTTTTAGGAAGTCTTTACGAGATAATTTATCCATGATCTTTGTTTTTGAATGCTAAAGATATGCACGAACAAGTGTTTTAAACGGTGATAAGTTCACTATTACCGCAATTTATAGCCAGTCCAAATAAAATATATTTCCGCCATTTCTTCAGTAATAGCGGGCCATAAACGGAAAGTGCTAACCAGTTGATTGAAAAAATATAGTACTTTGTATTGCATAGTACCTGTTAAAGTTTATATATTTGTATAACCAAGTAGTATATCAAATGAAAACAATCACGCTTACCTTTATCAAGTTTATCCTTCCCCTCGGATTGGGGTTGGTGCTATGGCAAGGTGGTCGATTGGCTAATTCGATCGGGCCGTTAGGCCCACAAGGATCGAAGGGGGCAACGATAAATAGCAATTTGAATAACCGTTCAGAGGCATCTGAATTTCATATTACTTGGAAAAAGGGCGTAGACACTGCTGCAGCTTTCGTTGATTCCCCAGAATATGATTCACAAACATCAACGTCACCTAAAGATCGCGTGCCCTCCATGGTCACGCTCGGATGGGGCGTATCATTAACAGAAGCCCGATGAAAATAGAGAACACAAAAGCACAGATGCGAAAAGGGGTTCTTGAGTACTGTATTCTCGCCATATTAAACAATGGCGCGCAATATGCCTCTGGAATTATAGATTCGCTAAAATCTGCGCGTATGATTGTAGTAGAGGGTACATTATATCCACTACTTACAAGACTAAAGAATGCGGAACTCCTAAGCTATCGCTGGGAAGAATCTACTTCGGGCCCTCCCCGAAAATACTACGCACTCACTGAAAAAGGCGAGGCCTTTTTGAAAGAATTGGACATGACCTGGAGCGATTTGGTAAAAGCAGTAGAATTGACCACCCAATCAAAACCCACAAACGATGAATAAGACAGTCAACATAAACTTAGCGGGAATCATCTTTCACGTTGATGAAGATGCCTACCAACGCTTGAGCAATTACCTCAGCGCAATTAAACAGAAATTTGCCGGAGAAGAAGGCGGAGATGAGATCATTTCCGATGTCGAAGCTCGTATGGCTGAATTGTTTCAGAGTAGAATGAGCGATTCTAAGCAAGTAATCACCAAAATAGACGTAGACGAAGTGATTTCCGTTCTTGGAGAGCCTGAAGATTACGAAGAAATTGATGATGAGCCCAAGAAGGAAGAATCGTATAGCTCAACTTCAAAAGAGTCCGGCCAATCGGAAACGAAACGCCGGAAAAGAATCTTCAGGAATCCAGACGACGCCATTGTTGGTGGTGTTGCGGGCGGTCTAGGAGCCTATTTGAATATTGATCCGGTATATATCCGATTGATCTTCGTGCTCTCATTCTTCGGATGGGGTTCTGGTTTCCTTCTGTATCTGGTTCTTTGGATTATCGTTCCCGAAGCCAGAACAACGGCGGAAAAACTTGAAATGCGCGGAGAAGACGTCAATTTGAACAATATAGAGCGATCTATAAAAGATGAAATTGATCATATAAAAACGCGTTTGAATGATTTGGGTAGCAATGCGTCCGAATCCGCCAAAACGGGAGTTCAACAAGGCAAAAGAGGAATAGACAAATTCATTGAACTCTTTGTGATGATTCTTAAAGCGGGTCTTAAAATAATTGGAGCCATAATTGGTTTCTCTCTAATATTCGCCGCCATTGTCTTTATCGCCGCCTTAGTCGGCGCGATGTTTGGAGCGAGTACCTTGTTCGTCTCGTGGCCAGATCCAGGATTAGAAGGAATCAATTTCATGCAAATCCAAGACCTCCTCTTTATTAATGGAAATCATTTTTGGCTGACCGCGATGGGTATCATTATGGTGGTTTTTTCTCCTCTAATAGGACTTATTGCCCTGGGAGCCCGCCTGTTGTTCAGTGCACCGCGCATGAACAAAACCGTGAACCTTGTACTTGCCTCTCTATTTGGAATTGGCGTTGTATTGAGCTTCATAGGAGCCGTTCGTCTTGCGGCCGATTTTGAAGAAAAAGGAAGGTATACGAACGACATTGATGTGCCAAGGAGCGATGCGCCTATCTTGATCACAGGTTCGGGTGATGACATTTCAGATGTGCTTGAATACGATCAAAGTGTTTACTTTGACGGTGAAGAGTCGAGACTTTATTCACGTCAAGTTCACTTCGATATCGAAAAAGCATTCGGAACTGAAGCCCGTCTACAAGTGCGTTACTTTGCTCGAGGGAGTAACCGTTGGGAAGCAAGGAAACGAGCGGAACAAATAAACTACACCGTAACGGTAGATTCCGGAAAAATCGTTCTGCCCAATCATATCGATTTTCCTTTCAACGAGAAATGGCGAAATCAAGAAGTCTATATGACTCTTTTTATTCCCATGGGACAGAGCGTGTTCCTCGATGAAAGTGCGTTAAGCGTTATTGATGATATCGAAAACACAACGGACATCTGGGATTGGGATATGCTGAATCATACGTGGCAAATGAATAACCTCGGTTTGTCGTGTATGGACTGCAGTTGGACTGAAAAAGAACAACAGGATTTCCTTCAAAGTGACAAACGAAAAAGCAGTCCCGATGAGAATGATGCTTCAGGTGAAATTGAAGTAGTTGAGGAGTGGTCCGACGACGATTGGGATTCAGAGTAACCGCCCTATTCGCATTAGACAGAAACACCAAAAGCCCGAGTTCAACAACTCGGGCTTTTCTCGTACAATCATATATCGGCGTTTCGTACTTTTGGCGAAATAATTACCCTTCTTCTGGCTCGTATTACAACTTTGGCCTGAACGGCACACCGGATTATTTATTCGATTATTACTTTTTGGGAAGATCAGAAGGTGAAGGGTTCTTGAGTCGACAATTCTTCGTCGCCGATGGAGGATTGAAATACGATACCAAGCGAAGCGTGAATAGATTGGTTGCTAGTTCTACAATTCAATATCCTATTTGGCGCTTTTTTCAGGTTTATGCGGAAGGCGCCTTTACATCAGATACGTTTGAAGACAGTAATTCGCAACCCTCCCTAGAGCAAGTCGTGCACTATGGTGCTGGATTCTCGTTGAGATTCGTTCCCGACTTTATAGAACTCTATTTCCCAGTAGTTTACGGAAATTCCTCAGAGGGCTTTACGAATGGTATAAATCCATTCGTAGAATTCCGATTCGTCTTAGATTTACGCATCAATGAAATCTACAGAAGGGTAACGCAAGGGGTCTATTAATTTTTTTTAAAACGACACAAGGTTTCAAAACTTTGTACGCTAAAGTAATATCTATGCTTTAGGCGCATAGATGACTGGGTTTGGTTAGAGGGGCAATCGAAAGGTTGTCCCTTCTTTTTTTCAGAAGGTTTGACAATCCCTGCACAATTCCAGTTCGGCCTTTCTTCCTTGATTTAGGAGATCTAAATAACGTCTTCGCTCCTGTGATCGGTATACCTCCCAAAGAGAATTATCGAGTATATTCCCCACTACTCCCTTGCTGTTTAAATCGTTACAGCAAACCGTTACATCTCCATTGGGGAGAAGTACCATTTGATGCATAAGCAATTCACAACCCTTGTGTTTTAAATTTTTGGCTGCTGCATTTTCCACTTCGAGTTCTACTCCCCCACCCCAATCGTGTAGGCGGCGCAGTTCGTGATGATCAAAAGAATTCGCAATTTCTTTGAATTCCGGGTGCATCCAGCTATTATCGAGTGGTCTGGGTTCAGGAACAATAGTAATTCCATATACCCGAATTGGTCGCGAATTCTTTCTTGCATAATCGGTGAAGAAACGCACGTTTTCATAAAAGGGTTTCCACTTTGCATTCACCCGTAGATCCTCAAAATCGGAAGGGGTTCCACCATCTAGGCTAAAGCCAACCTCATCTACGAGTCCCTCATCAACAATTGCTTTCGACAATTTTTCGCGCAAGAGCATACCGTTGGTGAGGAGCGACACTTTCGGGAATGACCATCCGGCCGCTAGGGCGCGTTCTTTATACTCTTTAATTATACGGAGTAAATCGAGTCGCTTTGGGTGAAGCAACGTTTCACCACCATTAAACAGTTGAAATTTCTGGACGGAATGGAAACGTTTATCTTCCAGAAACTGATCAAGAAAACGGCGCAAAACCAAAGGTGACATGGTTTGCTTTGGCTTGTTGTGATCCAATGCGCAAAACTTACAGCGAAGATTACAGGCGCTCGAGAACTCCAAATTTATTTCACGGATCGAGCAGCGATTTCCATTCCTTGGAAGCCTGTAATAGAATTGGTATTCCGCCTGATAGTTGAGCTCTTGAGCTTTCTTCAGCATGGGCCACACTACCGGGTGCTCGTAGTACTTTTTCTTTAGGCGCTCGCGCAATGATTCCTTCATAGGATCAAAGAACGCACCCTTTAGATCAGTAAACTATGAGTTTTATCAGAATAAATCAGTAATGATCTGCTCTTCGGAAATTCCTTCCGCCTCTGCTTTGTAATTCTTTACAATTCTATGGCGAAGAATAGCAAAAGCAACCGCGCGAACATCTTCTTGATCGGGGGCATATTTACCCTTCAAGGCAGCATGTGTTTTCGCCCCTAAAATAAGGTTTTGCGAAGCCCGTGGTCCGGCACCCCAGCTCAGGTATTTTTTCACCATGTCGGGAGCGGCCTGCTCGGCCGGACGAGTACTAGCCGCCAAGCGCACGGCATATTCCATTACGTTATCACTTACTGGGATACGGCGAATCAAACTTTGAATATTCAAAATGTCTTCAGCGCTCAACACATTTTCAACTTCAGCCCGATAATCGGAGGTAGTGTTTTTAACAATTTGAACTTCTTCTTCGAAACTCGGGTAAACTACCTTGATGCTGAACATGAATCGATCTAGCTGAGCCTCAGGAAGAGGATAAGTACCTTCTTGTTCTATTGGATTTTGCGTTGCAAGCACAAAGAACGGTTCTTTAAGCGCGTATCTATGACCAGCAGCCGTAACTGCCTTTTCCTGCATCGCTTCTAATAAAGCAGACTGAGTTTTAGGAGGTGTTCGGTTGATCTCATCGGCCAAAATTATGTTGGAAAATAAAGGTCCCTTCACAAACTTAAAGTGGCGGTCCTCTCCTAAAATTTCAGAACCAATAATATCACTCGGCATTAAATCCGGCGTAAATTGAATTCGGTTAAACGACAAACCCAATGCATCGGAAATGGTATTCACCAAAAGGGTTTTCGCTAATCCAGGTACCCCAACAAGCAAACAATGACCTTTACTGAATATGGAAATGATCACGTCCCGTACCACTTCATCTTGTCCGATGATGACCTTCCCAATTTCTTTCTTTAATGAATCGTACTGACCTACGAGGGCATCTACTGCCGCAACGTCCGACTGATTTGACATAGTGTTATTTCTTATTCCAATTGTAATCAAATGAGCAATCCAAATAGTTCGACATTACGCGTACGTATGTGTCATTCAGCCTGGTATCCACCCATTCTCTGGTTATATCTGATTGCTTTTTCTGCGTTGCCATATTTTGCAAACGCTGATAATCGTCTTTTAAATTAGCGCGATGGGGTTCCGATCTACTGATCAGTTGAACCAAACGAAATCCTTGTTGTCCATTTGGTGTTTGATAAATAATTGGACCTGCAATTTCGCCTACGTTTACATCTTCAATTGTGAAGTACACGGAGCGATCCAGTTCGGAAATCTCGAATTTAGTATCCGCAGTTGCCGGGTTTACCAACAATCCACCATTGTTTTTGGTGTCTTTATCCCCCGAATATTCCATCGCTGCCTCTTCAAAGGTTAAAATACCGTCATTGACAATTACCTTCAAGCTATCGAGGAAATACTGTGCCTCTTCGAGGTCTTGTGGGCTGATTTTAGGCACCATGAGAATATGACGAACGTCTATTTCTTGTCCTCTTTTTGCGACGAGTTGACAAATGTGGTAGCCGAAGTTCGTTTCAAACACATCGGATACTTCACCGGGCTCAAGAGCAAAAGCTACGCCCTCAAATTCCTTAACGAATTGACCGCGTTTTACTCCTTCATACAAACCTCCATTTTTAGAAGATCCAGGATCTTCAGAGTACAAAATGGCCATCGTCGAAAACTTGGATCCGTTATCTATTCGGTCCTTAATATTTCGCAATTCATCAATTGCTTCGGTTTTAGCTTCTTCCCGCACTTCGGGAAACCGGACGATTTGGGCAACTTCAACTTCAGAATTGATCAAGGGCAAACTATCCCTTGGGATCTCTTTAAAGAATCTGCGCACCTCGGAAGGAGTTACGGTGGCATCTCCCATTATTTCCCCTTGCATTCTTTGGGCCGTCAACTGGTTTTTCATCGAAGACCGCATATCTTCTTTAATTTCAACAATGCTCTCCCCGTAGAATTCTTCTAATTTTTGAATGGAGCCAATTTGTGCTTCCAAAGCCGCAAGACGACGATCCATTTCACCTTCCACTTGCTCATCGGAAACCTCTACCGAGTCAATTACGGCTTGATTAAGAAGTAATTTTTCAAACATTAAATCTTCAAATACCTGACACCGCGTTAAGGTTGCTTCGGTGTAGCCTTGATTTTTGTACTGAAAGTACTGGTTTTCTACATCCGATTGAAGCACCTTATAGCTACCCACAACGGCAACTACTTGGTCTATAATTTGACCGCTAGGCTGTGCCCATCCGGCCGAAAAGGCCGATATAAATAATAGTATAAAAAGGGGCTTATTCGTAAATCTCAAACTCGTTCCGTTTTTGGGCATCTTCGTATAAACGGTTTTCCATCTCCTTTATTAAGTCGAGTTTCCGCTGATGCAAGATAATGTTCTTGATCGTGGGGTACACGTACTCGAGTGGAGAATGATTATTTTCCGTTTTATATTCTAAAATTTGAATGAAATACACTGCAGACGAATCGTTTATTTCGACCAATCGATTGTTTCGAAGAAATTGCTCTTGATTATAGGCTTGCAAAGGCACTCGCGAAACGAGGTCCATATACGAAATCCAGGTTGAGTCATTCAAAAAATGTTCTGCGGCGTAATTCAATGCATACTCGGTTCGCTTCGCTTTATCGGCCTCACGGCCCGATCGGAACCAGTTTTTAAATTGAGCTAAATCGGGGGACTGCGGGTCGAATTTGTAGTACTCAACGCGCACGATATTTTCTTTTAACTCAAAATTTTGCTTATTCTCGTTGTAGTACCGCTCTATTTGATTGGAAGTGATGGCCGTATCCAAATACTCCGCAATTAACTTTTTCTCGTACAATGAGCGAACTAAACTGTTGCGATACTCCTCAACCAATCGGTCGACGTCTTTTTCGTTTTCGCTTAAATTAAGCTCGGCTTTCTTTAATACTAATCTTTTACGTGCCCAGTTATAAATATAATTGTAGGCGATCGTCGCCGAATCCTCCGCGGATAAGCCTGGAACCAAAATTTCGTCTAAATCGTCTTTGCACAAGAACTCTTCACCCACCCTAGCAACAGCATCGGAGTGATTTGTTTCTTGGAAGAGTTGACACCCTACCACAAGAAATGAAGAAAGTACTATGAGAAAACGAAAAAGAAGATTCATTATTTAACTTGTTCGAGCACTTTTGAATATACCGTGTATTCGTACTCGTCTCTAAGTTTAACGATCCAGTCTTTTTCAAGTTGTCTTTGATAGTCTGAGATTATAATCCCTCGAGCTTCAGATAGCGCTTTGGGTTCTGGGACTAATACTTCCTCTATCTCAAATACTTGATAGCCGCGAGCTGTTTCTTGTACTTCGCTCAAACCAACGGTCCACGGCAAGCTCTTCGCCGGAAAACTTTCTCGTGTGTAAACACCTTCCTCAAATTGATACGCGAGATTACTTTTGGCATTTAATTTATCCGAAATCCACTCGGCCGTTTTACCTTTCCCTAAGTACTTGTAGATTTTGGTAGCTACAGCAGGATCTGTAGCGGTATGAACTTTAGCCTTTACGCGTTCCGGCCACATGTAATTCATCTTATTGGCTTCATAAAAATCAGCCAGTCCAGCTGAATCTCTCATCGCCTTTGACCAAACCTCATCATCCATTAATTCAAACAGAAGTATTCCGTCTCGATACTCCTTCATTAACAGCCTAAACTCTTCATGATTCGTTTCAAGATGATCGTTTTCATAGGCTAATAGCTCTTTGTCAAAAAATTGATCAAAAGCTGCCAGAAGAGTGCGGTCGTACTCGTCATAAACAACCTCCGTATATTGATATCTACCCAAGAAGATGGCGAAATCATATTGAGAGAGGGTACGGTCCGCAATAACTAAAACGGGTTTTGACATACCTTTAGCCACCTCCGGCTTCCATCTTTTTTGCTTTATTTTTACGTCTAGAGCTTTTGAAAGCCCCAATACATTTTCTTCGTAAACCGTTGGCTGATATACTTTTTCGAGCCTGTCTAATACGGTTTGTTCGCTTTTTTCAGAACGGCTATCGCCTTTAATTTTTCTGCGAATTTCGTAATCGTTTTGCTCGCGACTCGGAGGTCCTTTTTTATCCACTAATTTGATAATATGGAATCCGAATTCGGTGCGAAATGGACCACCAATTTCGCCAATCGTATCTAATGAAAACGCCGCTTCATCGAAAGAGTCCACCATAACGCCCGAACCAAACCAAGGCAAATCACCACCCGATGGGCCTGTCGTTTTATCATCACTGTATTGAGACGCTAAAATTCTGAAGGGCTCTCCCGCCAATGCTTTATCTAATACTTCATTCGCCTTTTTCTCGGCATTAAAAATCATCAGAGAATCCGCTTCAGGCGCTATTTTCACCAGAATATGAGCCACTTTAACTTCTCCGCGGGCTGGCCTCTTATCGGTTACTTGAATCAAATGGTATCCAAAACGCGTGCGAATAGGCATGCTTACTTCTCCAACAGGCGTAGTGTATGCTGCCGTCTCAAAGGGATAGACCATATATAAAGCTGAAAAATAGCCCAAGTCGCCCAAGTTATCTTTCGCCGAAGGATCGGCTGAAAATTCAACAGCCATATCCGTAAAAGAAGCGCCCTTTTCAATTTTATCAAGAACTGCCATCGCGTTTTGATAAGCGCGTAAGGTATCCTCAGGAGTTGCTGTTTTATCTAATTTGAAAAGAATGTGTTTCGCGCTTACTTCATACTGCAAACGTTCGAATGCCTCTGCTACCAGTGCTTCAGTAACCTCAGAATCACTCAAATACGGTCGTGCCAAATCCTCGCGATAACCGTTTAATTCACGCTCAAAACGAGGCAAGGTATCGAGTCCAGCATCTTCAGCTGCTTTTACTTTTAGCTTAAAATTGATAAACAGCTCAAGGTATTCCTCTGGCGTTTTAACTTCGGCCGTGGGCGTATTCCTGTTTTTGTTATATACGTGTTCAAATTCCGATAGGTAAATGCTATCACCTTCTAAAGTCATTAAAACAGGGTCATTTTGACCTTGGCTATAAAAGGCGATTACAACCGTACATAGCAATACAAATCTCTTCATCTTAAAATCCTTTTTTTGTATTAAGCGCACTAAAATAAACAATGAGCGTCTTTTTCTCAACGACTATAATTTGGTGCCTCGCGCGTTATAGTAACGTCGTGCGGATGGCTTTCCTGCACACCGGCAGAAGTAATTTTAACAAACTGTGCTTTTTCTCGAAGGGCGGCGAGATCCTTTGCTCCGCTGTATCCCATTCCCGCGCGTAAGCCACCTATAAACTGGTACATAACCTCGTTTAAGGTACCCTTAAAAGGAACTCTTCCAACGATTCCTTCAGGCACCAATTTTTTGATGTCATCTTCTACGTCTTGGAAATAACGGTCTTTAGATCCTGCACTCATTGCCTCCACTGAACCCATTCCTCTGTACGTCTTAAAACGGCGACCTTCATAAATTACCGTTTCTCCTGGCGATTCTTCTGATCCAGCCAAGAGCGATCCGAGCATAACAGTGTGTGCTCCGCCCGCTAGGGCTTTTACAATATCACCTGTATAACGGATACCGCCATCGGCAATCACAGGCACTCCGCTGCCTTCAATGGCCTTAGAAACAATGTTCACAGCCGTAAGCTGAGGAACTCCAACCCCGGCTACAACACGCGTAGTACAAATAGAACCAGGTCCTATTCCCACTTTAACAGCATCCGCACCGGCTTCAACTAAAAATTTTGCCGCTTCGGCTGTAGCGATGTTCCCGACAACGATATCGAGATTTGGATATACCTTTTTGATTTCTCTTACGACTTCGGCTACTCCTTTAGAGTGTCCATGTGCTGTATCGACAACAATCGCATCTACATTATTATTGACCAATGCTTCAACGCGTTCTAATACATCTCCTGTTACCCCTACACCTGCTGCTACGCGCAATCTACCGTACTCATCTTTACTCGAGTTTGGTTGGTCTTTTTGCTTTATAATGTCTTTGTAGGTAATCAACCCTGTAAGCTTTCCATCTTTGCTGATTACCGGTAATTTTTCAATCTTATGCTCCTGTAGAATCCCTTCTGCTTGTTCCAGAGAAGTGTTTTCACTGGTGGTTACTAAATTCTCTTTAGTCATTACTTCGGTAACAGGACGAACATCATTTTTTTCAAAACGCAAATCGCGATTCGTGACAATTCCGACTAAATTCATTTCACCATCTACAACGGGAATGCCACCGATGCTAAATTCGCGCATCATATTTTTGGCATCCGCCACCAAGGCACTTTCTCGAAGGGTTACGGGATCTAGAATCATCCCGCTTTCGGCGCGCTTCACTTTTTTCACTTCACGTGCTTGATCTTGAATAGACATGTTCTTGTGGAGAACACCGATGCCCCCTTCTCGAGCCATTGCAATGGCCATACTCGATTCCGTTACAGTATCCATAGCGGCAGATACAATGGGAACGTGTAATCGGATGTTTCGAGTGAATTGCGTGCTTATACTAACGTCTCTCGGAAGAACGTCTGAGTAATTAGGTACGAGAAGCACATCGTCGTAAGTGAGGCCCTCACCGATAAAATTCTTGGAATTCAATAAAGACATGATGGAATTGCAATTGATTAAATTGCACGCAAAGATACGAAATCCAACCGTAAGGTTGGGGGGCAACAAGGAAGAAAACGGAATATTGCAGCGCTCTGCGAAATTTAGCTTTCACAACAAGAAAGGCCCGATTCTAATGAACCGAGCCTTTTATACTTTTCGTGAAAAGTGATTAGCGAATCAAGGTCACATAACCCGTATAACGGCGCTCTTCGCCATCTTCGGGCGTATATTTAATAATATAGGTATATACTCCACCCGGTTGATCTTCACCTTCAAAAGTACCATCCCAACCTTCAACCGAAGTTGTCGTATAAAAGAGCTGCTTACCCCAGCGATCGAATACCGACATTTCATACGGATACTGATCGATAAATAAAGCAGACGGACGGAAAATACTGTTTTCTGGAATTGGGCTCAACGGATTGAAGGCGTTCGGAATAAACATACGCGGGCTTTGCTCCACACATACCAAATTCGACGTACTTAATTCGAGGAAGCCATAAGGGTTTCCTGCTCCTTCTACAGCTTCTACGTAATAGCAAAAGCCTCCAAGACCTACTTGTCCAATGAATGTCGAATTCAAATCGTCGATCCAACTCGTTGTTCCAGCAGGAACGTTTGCCAACGGAGTCAAATTTGGTACTTGGTCAATCCATCGATAGATATTGTACGACTCAACACTTCCTTCCCAATAACGATACTCGTTCCAGGTGAGCTCATTCGTGAGATTTGCATTTGCGGCAACCCCCAAGTGTATGGTGTTTGACGTATCGGACACAAGAATATCCGTTCCGCAACTATCAACAGCTACAACGCGGTAGTAATATTCCTGTAAATTAAAGTTAGCCGTTAAATCTTGATAGGCAAACTCGTCGATACCCAAGGGCTGAGGAACAATACCCACCTGACTGTATGGTCCAGCAAGACCAAACGATCGCTCAATACGGTGCTCAATTACATCGGCAGCAGTATCTACAAACACTTCCATATCTACCAAGTTAGCTGTAATATCAACACTTACATACTTCACGTACTCGTACTGAGGTGCGAGTGGAACATCGGCAAAAATGCATAACTGGTTTGAGCGAGACGTCTCGGTAGCCAAACCGGATACCTCAATGTAATAGCAGTAGCTGCTAAACGGTGTAAGGTTCGCGTGAGTGAAGGTAGTATCTCCCGGTAATGTAGAGCCAAGGAGTGTAATTGGGCCGCTGTTTTCGCTTACATAGACGTCGTAACCACCGATGGGCCAACCGACGTATTGATTCCACCAAAGGCTGTCCGTGTAGGTACAAACATCTAAGTAATTCGAAAGATGAACCGTTGTATGAATATTGGAAACCGGTGATCGGTTATCACAACTATCAACAACAGCAACTCCGTAGGTCTCTGCTTCATTTGCAGCATTACTATTCGGATTCACGTAAACCGTCTGATTTAAGTCAAAAACGGTGTCGAGCGGATTCCAAGCCATGCCAATAGGATCCCAAGTGTAAATAATATAATACACTGCGTCAGAGGCTGTGGTAGGTTGATAGCTGATACTCGCCAAATTGTTATTAATATCTACAGTAACGCTATCTGCTTGAGAAATCGCTGGTGGAGTTAAGTCGGCCAGTTGGGCACCATCCACATTAGAGATTGAATTACAGAACAGTGAAGTGTCCAGCGTTTCAATTCGGTAATTGATGAATTCGTCGCACAAATTGATCGTGTCAAAATAGGTCGTCGTCGTGGTTGAATCAATCAAAGTCCAGCTTCCTGCAGGAAATTCACGATAGATATAGTAATATCCGGTGTACGATGCAGGCAACGGGTCCATTGGAGGAGTCCATGCTAAATTGGCAACACTACCTGGCGGCGGTGCCGTCACCGTCAATTCAATCGGCGAAATAGTATCGTTCGGATTACTCAAGAAATCACACCCCGTAGATGATTGCACGAGGTATGAACCGAGTCCTCCTGGATTGACATGTGTATACGAAGTAATGGTAGGGTCCTGAACGCTATCCAATACAGCAAACCCACCTCCTCCGGGAGGCTGATAGTAAATGAAGTATTCATTAAATACGAGGCCCGTATCTGTAGGTTCTGTCCAGTCGAGTTCAATATCGCCATTCGCCAACACACGGATACACTTGGCATCGGCTGGATCACTTGCTCCCGGCAGTACGGTCACATTAAACGTTCCATAGAAGAATGCATTGGCATTACAGAAATCATCCTTTGCCCTTAATAAGAACGTATAGGTGTTACTGCTTGCACAAGCATTACTATAACTCAAGTTGGTACAATCTGTGTTCCAAGTAAAAGTCGTGGCAGAACCAATTGGGTTTGTAATCGGAGTTGGTGGATTCAATGTCGCGCAAGGAGGTTGAAGGCAACCTGTGGTTGTACTTGTGAAACCCGCACCAAACTGCGCTCCGGTTGCTTCAATGGTTACATTCTGAATAGAACTTGGTGATCCGGCAGGTTGCGGGTCAAAATCCGAGGCCTGCATGTTAAAGGAAACCGACTGGCCCGCATATACCGTATCAACAAAAAGGGATGGTGATATTTGTGTAAACGTCGATGCCGAAATCGTTACTACCGGAGGGTTATTGGTCAATCCGCCCGGAAGTGAAGGGCAATCACCTCCAGTCAAATAGGTCGTTTGTAAATCACGGAAAACTTCTGAGATTTTCTGACCACAACGCCACGACTCAACCCGTACACAGCTTACAAAGGCTCCGGCCGTGTAGTTAAGAAGAGAAACCTCTCCTGTATTGTTATTTAAGGTTGCTCCGGTATTATTCGCGTTCTGAGTAGGGCCGGGAAAAGGGTTATTGAACGAATACCCTGTATTCCAGGCGAAGGTAGTTGCTGGCCAAGGGTTATCTCTGAGTGGCGTATCCCAATCGTAGTAGATTGAATCTAAATCGACATCAAATGCGTTTTGATTGTACGTAAAGTTAAATCCGGTACACAAAACGGTCGCTGGACTTTCCAAGAATACGGGCGAACTGTCAAAGCAAGGACTTGTATTGTTCGGAACCGTTCCTAAAGGCGGTGTGTAAGGGTACATAATCGCTCGAAGCGTATGACCTGTCGGGCCTGGACCGGCTAAAATGATGTTATCAATGGCACTGTTACGACAGCAATCATCCCAAGTAAAAACCCATCCATTTACCCCCGGCGTACCGGTGAGTGTGACAGGACTAGAAATGTAGATAAACTCTTCCGCAGATCCCGCTGCTGGGTTGCTACAAGGAGAACCACAGGGCGGAGAGATATCTGTTTGCGAAACAAAATTACAAAGGATTGTATTCGGGAATCCAGTATAGTTCCAAATATTCAGTAACTGTGGAGCGGTATTTTGAGGTATACCATTACAATCACGATATACTTTCAAGGTAAAAACGTATTCGCCAGAAGGCAGACATTCCCAGGTGATTTCACCCCCCATGATGTGGGAAGCAAATGCTCCAGTAGAGAAGACCGTTAAGGTCAATAAAAGGAGTAATTTTTTCATGCGTTTCTGTAGGTCAGTTAGAGCCAAACAAGCTGTAAAGTTAATCAATTGGTCAAGTTTTACCTAAACTCAATTTTGGCCCATTCCAATCGGGTTAATTGGATTAACGAAAAGTTGCAAAGTTTCGTTGGTTCGGGATAAAAACTATCATCGAACGAACTATATTATTATTCCGCAGAAAATGGCCCAAAGCCCTGAAAGAACAGTGTGCTGTGCTCATTCCTATTTAGATTTTATTTCTTAACTGGTAATCACAGAACTATCAAAGAGCCAACAGCAATAAATAGCAAAATGTAAAGAGCGACAACAAAATAACTCCGATCCAGCCATAGATTCTCCATCCTTGATTCAGTTCCCCAGGACCGCTAACCTCCGCCCCCGTCATTGCCTTCAAATTAAGATAGGCAATGACGGGGGCGATTACAAAGCTCAATGTGGTTGCAAAATCGACCAGCGATTTTAACGAAGTCACGTAAAAAGCAATAATCATATAACTTCCGGCCGCTAGGCCGATTAAAAAAAGCGGTGAAAATGTCTTCGGAAGAGGCCGATCCCGAATTTGAACGGCAATCTCGCGGAGTGTTCGGGCATATCCATCAAAAACCGTAATCGTCGTACTCAGCATCACCGAGAACGCCGAAATAGCAATAACCCAACGAAAACCCACGCCTAAAGTACGCGTGTATAACGCGACAATTTGATCTGCGAAAACGATGGCAGAATCTGAAAATTCCTCTCCTGTTCCATACATCAAATAAGCGCCCAATGTCAAAAAACATACTGCTAACAGCGCGGAAATTACATACCCCAATCGGAACTCAAATAGCACTTCGCGGACCGAAGATTTGTAACCTGTCTGTTTCATACGAGCCAAGGTCCACAAGCTGTTCCAAACGGACATATCTACGGCCGTAGGCATCCAGCCGATGAGCGCGATGGTAAATGAAAGCGTCGAAACTTCCCAAAATCCGGCGGATTCTAACCCGGTACTTTCTGCAACCGGACCATTCAGCAGGGTAACCACAAACACAGCAACCGTGCTGATGAGTAGAAATATAGAAACCACTTTGAGGAATCCATCTAGGGCACTATACCGACCAATTAACAAGAGCGCAACAACTCCAATAAAAAGCGCGCCCGACATTTGAGCTACCGAAAGGGAAAGGCCTAACAAATTGGTTAATATACCCGCACACACGAAACTGACGGCCGCCGTGACCACAAACATCGATCCGAGGGTTATCAGTAGATATACGTATACTGCCCACTTACCTCTTTTCCTATATCCTGCTAAGAGAGAGGTGCCCGTTGCTGCAGCATAGCGCGAACCAAACTCAAAAAAGGGGAATTTGACAACATTCGCTATCAACACAGCTCCCAGAAGTAAAAAGCCATAAGAAGCGCCCGCTCGGGTACTCTGCACCAGATGACTCACTCCTATAGCCGCCGAAGCAAATAGTATACCCGGTCCGAGCGTTTTGAGAAAATTGCTCGATTTCAAAAGATCAGTTTTTGGAATATTGATTCATTTGTCCACTCACTTGTTTGAATTCATGCCATATTTCAGCAACTATATCCGCGGCGGGAATTACTTCATGGATGCTTCCACTCACCTGGCCTATCTCTAATTCTCCTTCATCCAAATCCCCTTCGAACATCCCCTTCTTAGCGCGAGCACGGCCCAATATAGATTTCAATTCCTCTACGGAAGCGCATCGAGCATAAGCCTCTTGGAGTTCATCGAAGAATTTGTTCCTAATTAACCGAACGGGCGCCAATTCTTTTAGAGTCAAGGTAGTTGCACCTTCTTGGGCTTGAACCACCGTTTCCTTAAAGTTTATATGCGCCGAACTTTCGTTACTCGTAACGAATCTACTCCCTATCTGAACCCCTTCTGCTCCCAGGCAAAACGCGGCTGCCATTGCACGTCCACTTCCAATACCGCCGGCTGCGATGACCGGGACCTCAACAGCTTCCTTCACCATGGGAATTAAACAAAGCGTCGTCGTTTCTTCTCGTCCATTATGTCCTCCGGCCTCAAATCCTTCAGCGACTACCGCGTCAACGCCGGCGTCTTGAGCTTTTAAAGCGAAGCGGACATTACTTACTACGTGCACCACCGTAATTCCCTGATCTTTTAGTAGCGAGGTCCACGTTTTAGGGTTTCCAGCAGATGTGAATACAATAGGAACCTTTTCTTCGATAATGATGCGCATGAGTTGCTCTATGTCGGGATACAACATAGGTACATTTACCGCAAAAGGACGAGAGGTAGCCCGCTTACATTTTTGAATATGTTCACGGAGTACATCCGGATACATACTGCCGGCGCCAATAATTCCGAGTCCGCCCGAATTACTTACCGCGCTCGCTAGTTTCCAGCCCGAACACCAAATCATTCCCGCTTGAATAATGGGGAGTTCTATTCCAAAAAGTTGTGTGATTCTATTCGATTCCATTTCCTCGGATTACTTTTTCTACCGCCTTCCGTTCACCGTTTTGCCACCATTCGAGCAAATACGTTCCGGCCGGAAGGTCGGGAGGTAAAGATAACCGAAGAAAATAATCGCCGCCAAAAGCTACCTCGGAAATTCGCATTCCATGGACCGACGACAATCGAAATACCGCATCGTCTGAAACTTCTGTTTGTAAAACGATGTTCAATTGATCCACAAATGGATTCGGGTAAAGAATCCATGGACTCCTTACGGTTGGCACGTTCTCCCCACCGTAAGTAAGTAATTCGTGCGCCAAAGCGTAATTAGGTATCCCATAGCCCAATTGGTTGTTTGGCCTAGCGGCCAGATGGGCGCTCTTTTCGACGGCCTTCATAATGCCCCAGTTGTTTCTAAACGGGTGTGCAGCCCATAAAGAAGCGGTCATTCCGCAAATCACTGGCGCTGAAAACGAGGTGCCATTTCCGCGCGTGGTAGCCCCGTTCGATAAGGCAATGGTTGTTTGCTCTCCCAATGCGGAAACATTTGGTTTCAACCGGCCGTCGTACGTAGGACCGATAGAACTAAATAAAGCGTACTGTTCTTCTCGATCTACTGCTCCAATGGAAAAAACGCTGTCTCCATCTGCAGGAGCCCCCATGTAGATCCAATCCGATTGAGCATAATTCCCGTTGCTATTCACTACTAAAATTCCTTTTGAAGCAGCAGCGTCAGCCCCTCGAGTTACGACGGTCGTATTGCCATCCATATCTTCGTAGGTATACCCTTGATTGTTATCGAATCGGGTGTAACCCAAGCTCGAATTTATTAAATCGGCCCCGGCACTATCGGCCCATTCGGCACCTGCCACCCAATTATCTTCTTCTACAGTCGTTTCAGAATTAATGTCTTCGGTCCGAAGAAGAAAATACCCCGCATCCGGCGCAGTACCAATCATCAATTGAGGCAAGTAAGCGCCCATGATCGACCAAACATACGTTCCGTGATTACTCGATATATAAACCGAATCGCCACCGTCGACGAAATCGCGAACCCCGAGGACAAGGTTGCGCGATCGAATGTAATCGAACACCTCCATGCTATCGGCCCTATTGAATCCGGCATCTAAAATGGCGATGCGCATCCCTCCGCCTTTGAGTCCGACCGAATGTAATTCGAGACCGTGAATCATTTCAATTTGTTGGCGAGCATCGCCGTAATCATTGGGGTCAATTTCTAAGGTGCTCTTTAATTCTACTCGCGCATCGGGTTGGGGTTTTGCGTTTTCCCATCCCTCGACGGGCGCTACTTTAGTCACAAAATCGGGTAAACTTCTTCTACTCCATCTATCGAAGTTTTCGTCGATTCGGACAGAGACTGCGTTTAACCAGCGCGAGGTGTGAACGATTGTTAAGCCATCGGCCCGAAGGGCCTGAATATACTCCGGTAACACAGGAAGGTCACTTTCTTGCCATTCTATTCCCTGACGAGCCCTTCGATCTATTGAAGCCTCCGAAAAATTCTGCTCAACAACCATCATTCGCTCGGCTACCTCTCCTCGATTGGCGAAATACACCCATGCCTTACCCGTTTCTTGAGCGGTAAGCCCTAGAAGTTGAAACACGGCAACAAGGAGGGCGAGTCGTTTCATTTATTCGTTTATTACTCCTGATCCAAGGAGTTCATCGCCTATATACCATGCCGCGAATTGACCGGGCGTGATGGCACTCTGACGCTCTTCAAAGATGACGTACATTCCATCTTCCGTTCGGTAGAGTTTCGCTTTTTGCAATGGTTGGCGGTATCTAAACCGGGCGTCCACTTCCATTTCACCACCTATTTTGAGGGCTAGGTCGGACCGTACCCAATGAATTTCTTCATTTTTTATGTACAATCCATGCCTCCACAATCCGGGATGCTGGTGACTTTGCCCCGTATAAATTACGTTTTCCTCTACGTCGGTTCCAACAACAAAAAGCGGGTCTTTAGTACCTCCTACTGCTAAACCTTTTCGCTGACCCACTGTAAAATAATGCGCTCCTTGGTGCTCGCCAATCACTTTACCATCATCTAAGGTATAGCGAAAGGCTTTAGCACTTTCTTGAAGCCAATTGGGGCCTTCGGCCCGATGGTCATTTCCATATAAAGGCGCATCTAAGGGAATCTCCACTATTTGCCCTTTTTTGGGTTTTAATTGTTGTTGAAGAAAATCGGGCAATCGTACTTTCCCAATAAAGCACAAACCCTGACTGTCTTTTTTATCGGCAGTTACAAGGTCCAATTCTGCTGCAATTCGACGAACTTCTGGCTTTTCTAAATGCCCAATCGGAAAAAGCGCTTTGCTGAGCTGATCTTGATTTAACTGGCAAAGGAAATAGCTTTGATCTTTATTGGGGTCGAGCCCTTTCAGCAAATGGTGGATGGGCTCATTGTAATCGTCGAGCGTAGTCATTTTACGGCAATAGTGACCCGTCGCAACGTAATCCGCTTTTAACTGAAGTGCAGCCTTAAGGAAGGTGTCGAATTTGATTTCTCGGTTACAGAGAACATCTGGATTCGGGGTACGACCATGCTCGTATTCGTAGAACATGTAATCGACAATGCGTTCTTTGTACTCTTCGGATAAGTCGATGACCTGAAACGGTATCCCTAATTTTTCAGCAACGAGCATGGCATCGTTTGAATCTTCTACCCAAGGGCATTCGGCGTCAATAATCACACTTTCATCGACCCAGTTACGCATGAACAAACCGATCACTTCATGGCCCTGTTCTATCAACAGATGAGCGGCCACACTGCTGTCTACTCCACCACTTAATCCTACTACTACTCGTGCCATTATAATTCCTCTGCTTCTTCTTGTCGTCCTCGATGATACCTAACCTTACGGATCGGTTTTTTGTTCTCATAGAAAATCCACCAACCCTCTTTAAGTCCCTTTGCATACTTCCCCTTACTGTCTATACCGCCTTCGGGATTGTAGTATTCGGCCACACCTTCAAGAGCATCGTTTAGGTAGGAACCTTTCGCCCTTAGCGTGCCGTCTTCGAAGTATATAGACCATGGCCCGTCGAGCACGCCCTTTTCATAATGGGTGATTTCGGCTACGGTTGAATCGATATAAAAACTGTATTGCGGACCTTGTTGCAGACCCTCTATGTAATTCTCGCGCGCTACATAATTCCCCTGTACATCCCAATAATTCCATAGCCCCACCTTAAAAGTATCGACATAGCTTCCTTGAGCGAATAATTTCCCGCCTACGTGGTACATGGTCGCATAACAGTCGCCCATTCCTTTCCCGTATTCCTTTATGGCTGCAGGTTTCCCATCGGGATAAAAGAAGGTAAAGGTGCCTACTTCTTTTCCGTGCTCAAATGTCCCTCGATAGCGTGTTCCGCCTTCGGGAAAATCCTTTTGCCAAACACCGTGACGACGCCCCTCCTCGTCCAACTCATTGTAAGTGGGTTGAGCGAGTACGCATCCGCCCGAAAGGGCGAGAAAAAATAGGAGTAAGTGCTTCATATTCACGGTACAAAAATACGAATTTCGATTCGGTTCTTTCGACTGCCGAAGGGTGCAATGAGTTTTGAAAATAGGCAACAAAGGGCGCTCGACGCAAAAAAGAATGAAGTGACGTATTAAGAACGTCACCGGGTGCCTATTTCGTGCAGAAATAGATAATCTCCCTTTTTGGAAGGGCGTAATACCTTCTTTGTTCCGCACCTAATTCTTCAAGGAACGGATCTTCTTTAACATTGAATCCGGCTTTGGCCAAGCGCTGTCCATAGTCACGACCGTATAGACGGACATGATCATCTTGCCAGTAGATACGCTCGCGTTCTTTTGGATCCGTAATAGTAGGGTCCTCGAGCGTTTCGGCGCGATCGTAGTCTTGAGGAACTTGCATAATAGCCCAACCGCCCGGTTTAAGGACACGACGAATTTCGCGCATGCATTGAAGATCGTCTTCCACGTGTTCCATTACATGATTACAAACCACCATGTCAAAACTGTCTTCGGGAAAAGGAATATCGTGAAGATCCATTTTCACTTTAGCGAGTGGTGATTCAATATCGCCTGTAATGTATTCGATGTTTGGCGCTTCTTCAAAGTGATCCATAAAGCAGAGCTCTGGGGCCACATGAAGAAAACGTACCTGCTCTGTAAATAAATTCGTTCGTTCTTTGAAGTACAACCACAATAATCGGTGACGTTCAAGAGAGAGCGAATCTGGGCAAAGTGCATTATCTCTTGGGTTCAGACGTCCGTACGGAAGGAACTTTCGGTAGGTTTTTCCAATAACAGGACATTCGACGTTGTTTCCGCGGTAAAAAACAGAAATGATTCGAAGGCCAATGTGGCTAACTCGTTGAAGGTGACGACGCGGGACATTGCGAATTAACCAAGAGATGATTTTTTTCATGGGGGCAAAGATAGCGAAGAAATGTTGTTCAGAAAGTAGCTTATCCGCGATAGGTTTCTGCCCATGTTAAAAACGGCTCTTTTCCCATTTGGCGACTTTTGAAAACGGAATAGAGAAAGCCGGTACCGTAGCCATAAATCTGAACCGCAGTGGTCATCACTGCCGCAAAGCCGACAATCAAAGATTTGTTTTTAATGGAGGCGTCAATAAAAACCAAGCCAAAGTACACCAGATAGAGAAAGGCTACTTCGAATCGGGCCGCGACGCCCATTAATATTGCGAAAAAGAAGCCCAGCGTCAATACGGTCGGTATGGTGAAAAACAATTTAAATGTTTCGGGATACATCAATGAAATCACGTAACGAACAAAACCGAACCGGAATACTTGACGCTTGAATTGAGACAAGCTGGTACGGCGCTTGTGGAATACATACGCCTTGGAAATAAGAGCCGTTTTGAATCCGTTCTTAATGATTTCGATTGCTAAAATCATGTCTTCTCCGGGATGCAATTTAGTATCGGGAAAACCGCCAATTTGCTCATATACCTTTCGCGAAAAACCCAAGTTAAAAGAACGCGGATAAAATTTATCGACTTGTTTTTTCGCCCCTCGAATACCTCCGGTGGTAAAAAAAGAAGTCATCGAATAACTGATTGCTTTCTGGAGGGTGTTGAACTTAGCGTCGGCCCGATCAGGGCCTCCAAAAGCATCGACTTCAGGATTCGAAATTAGAAAAGAGCGAACCGTTTCAACGTAATGCGGTGGAAGAATACAGTCGGAATCCACAAACAAAAAGTAATCTCCGACAGCCTCTTTGATTCCGTAATTTCGCCCGATGGAGGGCCCTTCATTTTCTTTAAAGAAGTAGCGTATATTCAATTGATTTGAATACTCGTCGACCACCGATTTACTGGGTACGGCCGAACCATCTTCAACAAGAATAAGTTCAAAATCGCCATCCGTTTGCTCTGCTAAACTGGTAAGAAGTTCGCGCACCTCATCGGGCCGATTGTACACGGGAACAATAAAAGATAATTGAGGTGCCTTCATGGGTTACCACCCTGCTTTTTCAGAAACGTTGTAGTTATTTCTGTCTCCGTTATTTTGGTGTACCATTTCCGCCACAAAACCGGTAAGGAAGAGTAGGGATCCGATAACCATGGTTGTAAGAGCGATGTAGAACCATGGATTTTCCGTTACTAATCCCGGTTTCATGTGCTGGCTTAGCGCCCATAATTTATATCCACCAATCCAAGCGGAGGAAAGGAATCCGATGAAAAACATCATCGAGCCTAAAAGTCCGAAGAAGTGCATGGGTCTTTTTCCGAATCTTGAAATGAAATAAAGGGACAGTAAATCGAGGTATCCGTTGATAAATCGATCGAGTCCAAACTTCGTTTTACCGTATTTCCGCTCTTGATGTTGAACTACCTTTTCGGTGATTTTACTGAACCCTGCATTCTTGGCCAAGAAAGGAATATAGCGATGCATTTCACCGTAGACTTCTATATTTCTGACTACTTCCCCTCGGTACGATTTAAGTCCGCAGTTGAAATCGTGCAGTTTGATATCGGAAATCCTTCGCGTCGCCCAGTTGAAGAGTTTCGTCGGGATTGTTTTGGTAAGTGGATCGTGGCGTTTCTTCTTCCATCCGGAGACGAGGTCGTAGCCTTCTTCTGTGATGAGTCGCATCAGCTCGGGAATCTCGTCGGGCGAATCTTGTAGATCGGCATCCATGGTAATCACCACATTTCCGGCCGTTAGGCCGAAACCAACATTGAGCGCAGCAGATTTGCCATAATTACGGCGAAATCGCACTCCTTTTATGGAGGGAATTTCGGAACGCAATTCCTGAATTACTTTCCACGATTGATCGGTAGAACCGTCATCGATGAAGATAATTTCATACGTAATTCCGTGGGCGATGCAAACGCGATCGATCCAGGTAGCGAGTTCAGGTAGCGACTCGTCTTCGTTTAAAAGAGGTATAACAAGAGATAAATCCAATAGGATAAGTTTTAGGCCTCGGCCGTAGTTTCTTCATCATCCATAACTAACGGACGAGCTTTTTTGGTAAATGCGGCAACGATTAAACCAACAACAGCGTTGAAAATCATCGCATAGGCCATGCTCTTCAATTGATTTGCCGCAGTGAATTGTCCGCCCGATTCCTCCATTTGCTCCATGGTTTGCTTAATCACCTCTTCTGGAGTTCCAAAACCTTCCATTCGAGAGATCGTTGTTTCAAGGATTTCGTTGTTTACTAATTCCGCAAACTCGGGATCAACCACATTGAAAATCAACAGAGAAAAGAGCGTGCTCACCAAGGTGGCTACTAAGGCGATCATAAAATAAACGGTAAAGCCTTCTTTAAAGGACATAAAACCACCTTGACTCGCCTTGTATTTGGTAACACCAATAACTTCAATTACAATACCTAATAAACCGACACTCAGACCCAAGTACCATATTGTAAACAAGCCCGGATTCCCTGTTAAATAGGCAATAGCGGTGTAAAGAATGCCAATTCCAGCTACGATTAATCCGTAGTTCTGAATGATCTTTTTCATGTCCTGATTCATAATATTAGGTTTTGATGTTGGGCAAATATAACCAACTATTTCCTTACCTTTGCACGCTTAAGGGGCAAGTCTCATACGGTTAGCTCCCTCTGAATCCCCCAGGGTCGGAAGACAGCAAGGGTAAGAGGTTGTAGCGACGCGATGTGAGTAGCTTGCTCCTTTTTTTCTCCCTCTTTACTCCAAAGCCATTAAAATGGAGATTTTCGTATTTTCGGGCTCCATTACGACTCTAAGAATCCCAAAGTCTCATCATTGGACATGGAGCAAATCCCTGAAATTATCGTCTTCGGCATACGTGTTCAAGAACCCACGACCGCACTTACCGATTGGTTGATTACCGTTTTTGCCTTTATTTTCGCAAATCGCCTTATCAAGACTCGTAAAGATCTCGCTAAAAGGTATTCGCTCTTTTTTTTATTTATGGGCTTCTCCACCCTCGCGGGTGGATTTGCACATGCGTTCAATTACGAATACGGACGTGCCTTTCACCGCTTACCATGGTTACTCAGCGGACTTTCTATTTACTTTCTTATGCTTGCCTCCAACAGGTTCTTTAGGGCGCGTGGCGTTCGAAGAGTCTGGGAATGGATACCCCACATTTTTATAGCTGGCTACACCTTCGCTATTTTCAACACCTTGAACTTCGCAGCCGTGGGGATTGGAACCGCCGTCGGGCTGCTCGGTTACGTGTTACCACTCCACCTACAATTCGATCGACCATCGGCCGGAAAAAAAGAGTTTTTTATTGCCTTAATCATTCTTGTTAGCTCGGGTCTTATTGCAGCTCTCAAGCTCGGGTTTTCTGCTTGGTTTAACCACAATGATATTGGTCACATTTTACTCATTCTAGCGCTCTATCAATTGTATAAACGGGCGCAAATACAAGCACAAGAAGCACCATAAAATTGTACCTTTACCCCCTATTTTAATACCCAATTCATGAAATTTTTTATCGATACCGCCAATCTTGATCAAATTCGCGAGGCACAGGATTTAGGAATCCTTGACGGTGTAACAACCAACCCTTCGTTGATGGCCAAAGAAGGCATTACTGGACAGGAAAACATCATTCAACACTACATCGACATCTGTGAAATTGTGGATGGTGACGTGAGCGCTGAAGTGGTTGCAACGGATTTCGCCGGTATTGTAGAAGAAGGCGAGAAGCTCGCTGCCTTGCACGAACAAATTGTTGTGAAAGTGCCAATGATTCGCGAGGGTGTAAAAGCAATTAAGCATTTTACGGATAAAGGAATACGCACCAATTGCACGCTTATTTTTAGTGCAACACAGGCCTTACTCGCCGCGAAAGCAGGCGCGAGCTACGTAAGTCCTTTTTTGGGGCGCTTAGACGACATCTCAACAGACGGATTACAATTGATCGAAGATATTCGCATCATTTTTGACAACTACGGCTACGAAACGGAAATTTTAGCAGCGAGCATTCGTCATCCGATGCATATTAAAGACTGCGCCTTGATTGGAGCCGACGTAATTACGTCACCCTTAAGCGCTATTGCCGCTTTATTCAAACACCCTTTAACGGAAAGTGGACTTGCTCAATTTTTAGCAGACCACGCAAAGGGAAATTCGTAAAAGAATTATTACTTTAGGAGAAGACTGAGGGACTTTTAAGCGATTAAAAGTCCCTTTTTTAACCCCTAATATTATGTCCGAACTCCTGAAAATATACCCTGAGAATCCACACGAAAAGGCAATAGAAAAAGTTGTCGAAGTATTGAAGTCGGGTGGAGTAGTTATAGTACCCACCGATTCTATTTACGCCTTCGCCTGCGATTTGAGTCAGACCAAGGCAATGGAAAAACTCGCTTTCTTGAAGGGAACGAAGTTGGAAGAAGCGAATTTTTCAATCGTTTTTAACGATTTGTCCATGCTTTCCGAGTACACAAGACCCATTCCTACTTCCGTTTATAAACTCTTGAAAAGAACACTGCCAGGGCCGTACACCTATATTTTGAATGCAACGAACAAAATACCCAAGTTGTTCCAGCACAAGAAAAAAACGGTTGGGATTCGAATTCCCGACAACGGCGTGCCTCGAGCCATTGTTGAAGCGCTTGGAAACCCTATCGCAGTAAGTTCCATCCACGATCGCGATAACGTTGTAGAATACACAACTGATCCAGAATTAATTCACGAACGATACAAGAGTATGGTTGACATAACCATTTACGGAGGCATGGGAGCAAATGAACCCAGTACCATTATCGATTGCTCTGGAACAGAACCGGCCCTAATCCGACAAGGAAAAGGACCGATTGAAGATCTTTAATGTTGTACGCCCGCGTATTGGCGAACAAGGTCTGTTAACGTATCGAGAATGATAAGTCAGAATGACTTATGGAAACTTGCGAAATAGGCGCGCTTTCTCCATTCATGGAGACACGATAGTAATCTGAATTAAAACCATTTTCCTTTTTCTGGACGTTCATTGCTGATGGCGCGCTCACATCTCCGAAGCTCGATTCTACTTCCATGCGCATTCTCGCACTACTTGATACATTCATATCCACATCGGAAAAATCAAAATCCATCATCATTTTACCCCATTCTGAACCGGAGACGTCAATGCTCACATCGCTGTGCTGAATGCGAAGTTCTCGATATAAGGAAGTGATATTTTCTAGCTCGACATCACTGAATTGAATATAAGCACTTAGCTCTTCCACATTTTCGGCGTTAAAGTAACTATGCTGAACTCGGATTTCCATTCTGTTTATGTCACTCGCTTGGCCATCGCCGAAAGAAAGTTTCACAAAATTCTCTTCATGAGATAGGTTTTTGATTTTGAAATCGCCGTGTTCTACATCCAATTTTACAGGCCCATCATGCCCTTGTACATATACGTCACCGAATGAATTTCTCAAACTCACTGTTATTCCAGAAGGTACTTGGACTTTATAATCGATACTGAACTCTTTGATTTTGTTCCCACAATTACATTTGTTTTCGGTACGAACCATCACCCTATTCGCTTCTTCTAAGAATACGATATTCATTTTCTCGATGGCCTCCTTTACGGCTTTTTCAGAATTTCCCTCAACCTTAATTACGGCCTCAATTTTTATCTCGTTCCCGTCTACTGACTCCATTTGAATTTCTCCGAAGCTATTGGAAATCATCAATTGAGTTTCACTTGTGGTGGCAAATGAGCGATTGAATTCTTTTTTCAATTCTTGGGCGATCAAAGTCAATGGCGCTAATGCGAGCAGCAAAGCAATAAGTCGTGTGTTAAGCATTTTCATTGGTGTAGTTTTTCTATTCGTTTAAAGTTTGAAGTTGTTTGGTCAGTGCCTCGAGGACTTCTATACGATCTCGATAATTCTCGATCATCGCATTTATAATTCGCTCATCACTATAGTTTCGAGCCAAATTCTTTGAAAGGTCTTCATAAGCGAGTTCTAGTTCGTCGAGTTCAGAGAAGTAACTTTTGAGAATATAATCTTCCGCTCCCGGCATATTCTGTAGCTCTTCCTTTCTCGTTAAAATTGTTCTTTTGTAGTAGTCTTCTACTTGCGCCATTTCTGAAGAGAGCTCCTCCAAGTACATGGTTTGGTCTCCAACTAATTTTTCTTGAACGGGCACCAAATTGTAATTTTGGTATATGAATACCGCTCCAAACACTACCACTGCGGCGGCGGCAGTATAAATGACCTTTTTTAAGCGGGTATAACCTCGATTTGAATCCTGCTCATCGCTTTTTTGCGAGTGTAATTTTGGATTCGTTAATCTTTCCTCAAATCTTTTCTCGTGATTTAGAGGCGGATAATCCCGGTCAAAAGAGGCCCGGTTCTCCCGAATAAAATCCTCTAATGGATCAGACATAAGTACGTTCTTTTAGTATTCCTTTTAATTTATTCTTTGCCCTCGCATATTGTGATCGGCTCGTTCCCGGGTCGATCCCTAAAATTTGGGCAATTTCTTCGTGATCGTACCCTTCCAATAGGTACAAGCTTAAAATCATTTTATATCTGCCCGGGAGGGCGTTGATTGATTTGTAAACCGAATCCATTTGATAGGATCCGTGATCCGCGGGCTCGTCTTCCACTGCCAGTAAACTCGCATCTTCCGACGAGATTCAATCAATCTCTTGTCTCTTAATATGATCTAAACACTGGTGTATCATGATCTTTTTTAACCAAGCCCCGAAGGAAACCTTCCCAGAAAACTGATCCATACGCTGAAAAGCTTTTATAAACGCTTCCTGCATCATGTCTTCTGCATTTTGTTCATCGTTGAGCAGTCGGTGGCAACAGTTGTACATCGCTTTTGAGTAGCGATTATACAGCTCCATTTGAGCTCTCGTGTTGCCGTTACGGCACTGTTCAATTAAGTGATCTTGTGGGTTCAACAGGTACTTTTCCAATTGAGTTACATACTAAGGACGAAGAAAAAAAGGCAACGTTGCACGACCTCGGAAGAAATCGCTCTTTTACTGGAGAAAATTTAACTCTTTAAACACAGATCCGAAATAATTCGGCAAATCTGTGGCTAACATACTCTCTTCACTTTGCTCTTCAAGAGCTAAGTCCGCCGCCCTTCCGTGAATGTATACGCCGAGAATGGCTGCTTCCGCCGCTCCGTATCCCTGCGCGCGCAAGCTGGTAATTAGCCCGAGTAAAACATCTCCACTTCCGCCGGTCGCCAAACCTACATTTCCAGAGCTATTGTGGTAAACAGATCCGTTGGGTAATACAACTGCCGTGGGTGCACCCTTTAATACAAGGACACAATGGTGGTTTACAGCAAAGTCTTTGGCTGCTTCTAACTGATCGTCTTCAAAAGGAATACTGCTCAATTGTTCAAATTCTCCCGGGTGGGGCGTCAGGATTGGCACTTGCTGCACAAAAGAAAGCCACGTTTTATTCTCGGCTAAAATACGCAGCGCATCGGCGTCAAATACTAAAGGCACGGAAGCCGAACGAATGATGTTTTGAACGAAACGCGCCGTGTCTTCGTGTGTTCCGATTCCGGGACCCACCCCAATTGCAGCGTAGGGATTTAATTTCGGGGGAGTCGATATATGCTTTTCCTGTTCATCTAATGAAACCATTGACTCGGGAACGCGATGCTGAAAAAGCATTTCCGCAGCATTGGGAATATGGCAGGTAAGCAAGCCCGTTCCACTTCTTAAACTCGAATTAGCCGCCATTAAGCCTGCGCCGTATTGGCCCTGAGAACCGACGCAGAGCAAGGAATGACCAAAATTGTTTTTGTAACCAAAGGCATTTCTTGGAGTGTACAATTCTCGAGCAAGCATCTCGTCGACCCAAAATTCGGTCGTTGGTACCGATTCAATGTACTTCACGTCCAATCCGATGTCAAGGACTTCTAAAAATCCACAAAAGGGGGCCGTTAAAGGATGTAGTTGTGCACGTTTAGGAGCTTGAAAGGTGAAGGTAGCATTGGCCCGTAGGGCCAAAGAAAGATCGTTGTTGCCATTGTCATCAGCAAAAAGTCCGGTAGGCATATCGATCGCCAGCACAAAATGATTTAATGAATTGATTTCCTTGACAACTTGAGCCAAAAAACCTTCCAAAGGGCGTTTAAGCCCCGTTCCAAGTAGCGCATCGATGCAAACAGCATTCGCTTTTATGTTGGGCATAGCGCCGCCGGGGTTCCAGTAATCAATCTGTTCTACCTTCTTTACATTGCGTTCAAAATCAGGCGACCCCTGTGCACCGACATTCGCAATAATCACCTGAGCTTCAAAGCCCAAGTGCATCAACTGGCGCGCAATGGCTAAGCCATCTCCACCGTTGTTTCCCTTTCCGCAGAAAATTACAAAGGAGATGTCATCTTCAAAAACAATTTGCAAGCGATCAACCACTGCTTTTGCAGCGCGCTCCATCAAGTCGATAGAGGCTATTGGCTCCGATTCGATCGTAACCCGATCTGCCTCACGAGTTTGATCTGCCGATAATATCTTCATGAATGCTGAGTATTTGAGGAACCATTAGTGAATGACCGTCGTTCATGATTTCGTATTGACTCTTTTCACGACGCTGTTCGTCTGTCCATTGCTTTTCAATTCGGGCCAATACATCCGCTTCACTTACACCGTCTCGCCTCATTACCCGATCAATTCGAACCTCCACGGGCGCAAAGACATGAATGACCACATCTAAGCCACGATGAGCTCCTGACTCAAATAAAATGGCAGCCTCTTTCATTAAATAAGGCGCATCAAAGTGCTTTTGCATCCACTCTTTAAAATTTCGGCCTACGGCCGGATGGACAAGTGCGTTCAACTTGCTAAGCGTCTCCTTATTTTGGAATACTTTTTCGGCAACCCAAGCTCTATTTAATCGACCTTCACTATATGCCTCTTCCCCCAGTAATTTAATGACTCCATTCTTCAAATCGGCATCGGAGTGATAAAGCTCTTTCGCATGATCATCGGCATTATATACGGGAACCCCTAAATGCTCAAAAACCTCCGAAGCAGTTGATTTACCGCTTCCAATGCCTCCGGTAATCCCAACTTTCATCATTTTTGAACCATTAAATATTCAAGCCTTTCTGGATCCAAGCGAATTCTTTTTGCCTGGTCGGGCCAAACCGTCCATTCGGGCCGAACTTTTTCTCCGTTCGCCTTTTCAATAGCAGAAAAATCGAGTGTAAGAGTGAAATCGTCCGACGAGAGTGTTTTATAACCCGAAAGCGGCACGCGGCAAAGAACCCGCACCTCTTTCGGAAACACTTTCAGTGAAAGGGAATCGGGGGTCCCTATTAATTGAACAGGAACAAGGTACTCAGCTTCTGTATACTGCTCCACAGGTAGCATTACGCGAACCTCGTTGGGATTAAAAAGCAAGGTGCTATCAATCGCTTCTAATCCGATCGTTACCACAAGTGAATCTTCAATTTCACGCTCAGAAATGAGATGTGTTCTTATTCTTGTGAGCGTATCGATAAGGGCCTCTGGGCCGGATACTTGTATTTCATTCGGCAGAATATCCCATGCCTTGGTCGCTTCATATCCCGGTTTGAAATCGAGATCCGATTGGATTATTACGGGCACGGATTTATCGGCCCGAAGGGCGAAAGGAAAATAAAGGGTATCGGGACTCACAATGCGAACGATCGCGGAACCGTTTAAGCTTTCGGTAATTAGGGAACGTAAATCGTTTGTTGATAAATACGCCCGGTGGTTTTCATTTCGGCGTTGTTTAAGATCGATTTTGGAAAAATCAAGAGAAACAGATTTTCGATTTCTCCATTGATAGCCAATCAAATCGAAGCCGTAGGCCTCCACTTCCATATTTAGTCGTACGTCTTGAGAAACAAGCCACAGTCGATCATTTGGAAGGTTTTCAAAATGAACGGGAATAGCAACGAGCGTAGTATAGGGTCTGGAAAGTTTGCTCAACATCCAAAACACGGCGGACAAAGCAACGCAAATAATAAAAATACTCCGCTTACTGTCGTCTTGCAGCCAGCGGGTAATCGAAGATGTGCGTTTGAATAGAGCCATAGGCTAAAATAAAAAACGAGTCCGACAGTGGGACTCGTTTTCAGGAAAGCTTTAATAAAGGATCGCCTTATTTTTTGTCAGACTCCTCTTTAGACTCTTTATTCGAGGCAATTTTCTTGTCTGCCTTTTTGTCTTCAGTTTTTAAATACTGTGCGCTGAGTTCCTTTGAAATAGATCCGCGTTCCATTTTGATCTTAATTCCATTTTGGACCTCAAGAGTAATATGGGAATCGTTCATTTCAACGATTTTACCGTGCATCCCTCCATTCGTAACTACGCGCTGTCCTTTGCGAATATCCGAACGGAAACTCTTTTCATCTTTCTGCCGCTTCATTTGCGGGCGAATCATGAAAAAGTAAAAGACCACGATGATCAGAATAAACGGTAAAAAGCTACCTATTCCGCCACCCGCTACCTGTAAAAATATTTGTAACATCATTATTCTGCTGTTTCAGGTACCAATACCTCAGAAGTAATCTGAAGGATTTTGGTGTTTGGTGTCGTGTTAGCAACCAAAGTAACACTCTTAGATTGACGACCTTGACGTCCTGTACTGTTAAAGCTCACCTCAATTTCACCAGTTGCTCCAGGAGCAATTGGTTCTGCTGGCCATTTAGGTACAGTGCACCCACAACTCCCTTTAGCAGAAGTAATGATCAAAGGCGCGTCACCTGTATTTGTGAAGGTAAATACCGTTTGAGGTTGGTCACCTTGTTGGATTTGACCAAAGTCGTGCATTTCGCGATCGAAGGTGAATGCCGGAGCGCCATTTGCGTCGACCACTTCAGGATTTGCGCTATTTGTTTCCACAACAGCCGGAGCTGCTTGTTGAGGCGTTTCAACGGTCCCTGTAACTGCGGGAGTTGCTACTGCGTTGTCATTTTTAATTTTGCTGCTTGCATCTTCCGCACAAGAAGCGAGGAATAAAGAAGCTGCGAAAAATACTGCTATACGATTCATTTTCATTGTTTTTAAATTATCCATTATTCTACTAAGCCGCGACCCATTTTATTAATACGGTCGCCTTTTTTTAATTCAATCACTAGTTTGTCGAGTACTCCGTTAATAAAGATTTTACTCTTAGGTGTACTGAAGTCCTTTGATAGTTCTATGTATTCATTCATACTCACTTTGACGGGAATTGTTTCAAAGTAAAGGAATTCTGCTAAAGCCATTTTCATTAAGAGCATGTCCATTTGGGCAATTCGCTCCATTTCCCAGTTTTGTGCCTTTTTTGATATCATTTCCTCAAAATCATCATTTTGAGTGAGCACTTTTCTCAGGAGTTTAATAGCGTATTCGCGATCGTCCAAATCGCGATAGAGGGGCTCAATAGCTTTAGAAGAGCCACTTGTTGATTTCATTGATTGGAGTGTTCGAATCACGGCTGAGTTTACCAAAGCCATATCTTCTACCCAATAGATACTCTTCTCTTCTAAGATTTCGTGAAGGTCTTCATCGGCGGCAATCATTTCCGCATACATTTCTACCAGAAAGCTTCTGTGATCTTTATACGTTACTTCCTCGGCCTCCATATATTGTTCAAAGAGTTCACTCTCGCGCACTCTCTTAAGTAAATTCTTGACATACTCTTTGTGATCACCCCAGCTTAGAGCATGCGATTCGCTGTATTGACGAACCTTATTACTTTCTTCAAGGTGAGCCAGCACAGGACTCTCAATAAATCGCATATTGGGAAGAAGATCGTCCTGCGTAGGCAACTTTTTTCTTTTGCCTTCCTCTATTCTATCTTCCGCTTGACGCTTCAACTGAAGAATCAACTCAAGCATCAACACGTATAAATCATAGATACGATCCATAGAACGCAGAAGTTCATTCTCAGTCCGTGCGAGGTCTTCACCTTCCTTATTATAGAAAGCATAAAGCGCTTGCAATACTCTTATTCTAATAAATCGCCTATTCAGCATAGTTACTAATTACGGTGGTCTTCAATTCTTTTCTGAGCAATTTCCAAAGCAGCTTGAGCCGTTGGGATTTCATTCTGCTCTGCAAAACCTAAGATCTCTAAGGTCACATTATATATTTCCTCTGTTCTTCTCAGAGCTTCTTGTTGATCAAAATGCTTTATTTCCGAGTAGACATTAATTAAACCACCAGCATTAATTAAAAAATCAGGTGCATAGATTATGCCTAACTCACGGAGCATTTCCCCGTGTTTTCTTTCTTCGGCCAATTGATTATTCGCGGCTCCCGCAATCACGGCACATTTCAAGCGATGAATCGTTCGATCGTTCACCGTTGCTCCCAAAGCACATGGAGCGTAAATATCCATATCAAGGTCATAAACATCGTCGCCCATTACAATTGACGAGCCGAACTCCTCCGCAACTTTGGCCAATTTATCTTCATGAATATCTGTAATGGTGACTTGGGCACCTTCATTGGTCAAATGCTTTACGACATTTCGACCAACTGCCCCAATTCCCTGAACTACAACCTTTTTTCCACTGAGGTTATCCGTTCCCCACTTGAACTTCGCCGCAGCTTTAAGTCCCATAAAAACACCATAAGCTGTCACAGGTGATGGGTTTCCGCTTCCTCCCATTGATTCGGGAATTCCCGTAACATGGTCGGTAACGCTTTTCACTACTTCCATATCATGGGTTGTCATTCCCACGTCTTCAGCAGTGATATATTTCCCTCCGAGGCTATCTACAAATGATCCAAACTTGCGCATTAATGCATCCGTCTTATGTGAAGCCGCATCGCCAATAATCACTGCTTTTCCGCCTCCTAATTCCAATCCGGAAATAGCGGCCTTAAAGCTCATTCCTCTACTTAATCGAAGTACATCTTGCAATGCCTCTCCTTCGCTGTTATAATTCCACATGCGCGTACCTCCAAGTGCTGGACCCAATACAGTACTGTGAATTCCAATAATCGTTTTTAACCCGGTTTCTTCATCTCTTCCGAATACCACTTGTTCATGACCCATGCGGTCGATTCGGCCGAATACCAACTCACCATCGCGGTCAGTGACCACTTCTTGCGTTAAATTCTTCATACCTTTGATCTTTTTGTGTAGTATGCTGTTCCTTGTACCATAAACGTTTCTTTCGCGTTCATGATGTCGTAGAAAAGCCGTGCAAAACTAACCCTATTTTCAATCGATTACAAACCTTATGAAGGCACTCGCCTATCTCAATAAATACTTCCTCAAGTACAAGTGGCGATTCTTAATCGGTATTTGCTTTGTAATCGTAGCAAACATTTTCTCTCTGGTTCCTGCACGAATGGTTCGGAAAGGCTTTGACACAGTAGGCGAAGCCATCAAATCGTTCCAAGACAACGCACTTGTAACCGACTTAGGCACCCTTCAAAAGACGCTTTTAACCTATGGCTTAATTGTTATTGGAACGGCCCTGGCACAGGGGCTGTTTATGTTTTTTATGCGTCAGACCATCATCGTAATGTCGCGATTCATTGAATTCGATTTAAAGAATGAAATCTATAAGCAGTACCAGGCACTCTCCATTGCTTTTTACAAACGCAACAGCACTGGAGACTTAATGAACAGAATCAGTGAAGATGTCGGTCAAGTCCGCATGTACATTGGCCCGGCTGTTATGTATACGATTAATGTGTTATCTCAGCTAGTTCTTGTAATTGGCTCCATGCTCTTGGTGAATGTAGAGTTGACGATCTACGCCTTGTTACCCATGCCCATTCTTTCGGTGGCGATTTATTACGTATCGAAAGAAATTAACATCCGATCGGAACGTGTTCAACGGCAACTTTCGGCGCTTTCGACCTTTGTTCAAGAGAATTTTTCCGGCGTACGCGTATTGAAATCCTATGCACGCGAAAAGAACTCCGCCGCCAATTTCGATAAGGAAGCAATTGACTACAGAGATCGATCTTTAGAATTGGTTAAAGTCAACGCGCTCTTTTTTCCATTGATGATTCTACTCATTGGATTGAGCACACTTTTGACAATATACATTGGCGGACTACTCTCCATTGAAGGAAAGATCACAACAGGAAATATTGCGGAGTTTGTAATCTACGTCAATATGCTTACTTGGCCCGTAGCCTCCTTAGGTTGGGTCACCAGTATTGTTCAGCGCGCTGCTGCCTCTCAGGTTCGGATTAATGAATTCCTTCATATTGAACCCGAAATTCAGAATCCAACCGAAGAGCCGACGAAAATAAAGGGTGCTCTGGAGTTCGATAAAGTAAGTTTCACTTACCCAGACAGCGGTATTCGTGCACTGAACGATATCAGTTTTAAAATTGAACCGGGGCACTCATTGGCTATTGTCGGGAAAACAGGTTCGGGAAAATCCACGATTGCCAGTCTTATTGGGAGGCTATATGATCCGACCGAAGGTCGCGTTCTTGTAGATGATCACAATGCCCGTGAAATTAATTTGAACAACCTCCGAACCAGTATTGGTTATGTGCCGCAAGAGGGTTATTTATTTTCGGATACGCTGGCGAACAACATTGCCTTTGGGCTCAAGTCGGATGATAAGGCGAGTGTTGAACAAGCGGCAAAAGATGCCGATGTGTATCGCAATATCGTCGATTTCCCTAACGGTTTCGAGACTAAAGTGGGCGAACGTGGCGTCACCCTGTCGGGCGGACAAAAACAGCGCGTTTCAATTGCACGGGCCATTATAAAAAACCCGACTATTCTCATTTTTGATGACTGTCTTTCCGCAGTGGATACTCAGACGGAAGAGACGATTCTCAATAACTTAAAGAGAATCATGGACGGCAAAACCACCGTCATCATTTCGCACCGGGTAAGTAGTGTTCGGCACGTGGATAAAATCATAGTGCTTGATCAAGGCGCCATTATTGAAGAGGGTAGTCACGACGAATTACTTTCTAAAAAAGGCTATTATGCCGATCTGCACGAAAAGCAGCTCCTGGAAGAAGCGGAGATTCATTCGTGAAAATGAAAAATTGGGTTTTGAGTATTTTGTTATGTTTGTAATAGACCTAATTGATTTACCCAAACCGAATGGAAGGAAAGGAATACCGCGAGCAAGACGACATCTACTCTAAGGCGCTCCGCGCTGGTAGAAGAACCTATTTTTTTGACGTGCGCGCAACCCGTGCAAACGACTATTACTTGACGATTACCGAGAGTAAAAAGTTTACCAATGAGAACGGATCTTTCCATTATAAAAAGCACAAAATCTATTTGTACAAAGAAGATTTTGAGGGGTTCAAGGCATTATTGAACGTAACCACAGACTTCGTCGTTCAGGAAAAGGGTTCCGATATAATTGAAGGAAATGAACCTATTTCAGAATCTGAGAATATGGTTCCAATCGTTTCTAATACAAATGAAATGGAGGAAGAAGAAACGGGCGATAAATTCACCGATGTTCGATTCGAAGATATCTAGATACCCAAATTATTGAAATAGACCTTAAGTTGAAAGCCCCGGTAGATGAAATCTATCGGGGCTTTCGCGTAAATCAAAACCTATTTAACCATGAGTATAGCTACTCGTGATCTCAATAACTACTCGTTTTTAAAAAAGGTTCACAGGGTCAAAAAAAAAGTCCCACAAAATTGTGGGACTTTTTAATTCTATTGGTTCCGTTCAATTAATGAACAAATTTCGATTGAAGCACTTGCGTAGGCGTTACCCACTGTACATGGTAAATTCCTTTTGCCCAATCAGCTACATCAATAGCGATTTCGCTATCATTTAGAGTAATCTCACGCTCAAGAACTACTTGTCCGGCTGTATTAAAGACCATAAGTGTTTCGTTCCCATTGATCGTAGGCACATCGATGAATAAACGATCTGAGGCTGGGTTAGGATACACTTTGATACCCGTAGCCTCGAACGTGTTTTCGTCAACAGAAATCACACCATCAATACGTACATTATCAATGTACAAGTTGTTGCTGTTGTCATCCGATGTGAATTCAAACATTACCATTACGTTCGGCGTACCGCTTAAGAATGTTAGGTTAAATGATTCCGTTGCCCATTGTGAGTCCATAGTTGGAGCAAAATTAGAACCAGCGAAATTACCTGCAGATACTAAATCGGCCCCGTCAATGGTTTTACGTGTCGTCCATGTTTGACCACAGTTAGTTGAAACCTTCACACGAAGTGCAGCGCTCAAATCGTCCAATGTTGCTGCGTTCGTAGCATATGAATAATCAAACACAAATTCCCCTGATTGCATCAAAGACAAATCATAGGCTGGCGAAACCAACATATCTTCTCTTTCTCCCAATCGTACATTGTAAAATGCATCAGGATCCGGAAAACCACCGTTTCCATCTGTGTTTTTGTAATTCTTTAATACCATTGAATGAGTGCCATCACTCGCTCCTTTGAAGGTACGCTCAAATTCCTGCTCATTATCTAGAAAATTGAAAATCCTCCACCAGTATGCTTTTTCATCTTCAAAGCTTTCTACGTAGTTTGCGGCAAAAGGCGCCCAAGTTGGAGAAACGTGAATTTCGTTTGTTTTCGTGATTGTGTTCGATCCCTGCGCATTCGTTACCGTTAAGGTGACTTCTTTCCATCCTGGAGAAGAAAAAGTAACGTTCGGATTCGCTGAAGTTGAAGTAGCTGGGTTTCCGTCTTGGAAGGTCCAACTATAACTTGTTGCTGCCGCACGGTAGCTATCGTCTGAAAAGGATACGCTATTCCCAGCACAAGTGAAATTTTGATTTGCGTGAAAATCTGGAACCGGAGCACATTCTGCTGGTCCAGAGCCGTCAATACCCGTCCAAGCCAAGTTACTAGCAGCCGAAAGCGAACGACGCGCTCCAATGGAGGTAACAGTACCTCTCATTAACTCTGTTTGGCCTTCTGTAAACATGTATCCACATCCACTACCGTAATCCATGATGTTCTGCGCATTCTCAGGAGTTCCTGGGTTACAATTATCTCTCTGCACGCAAGTAAAGGCCCCTGCTGTTTCAGGAGTATCTGTAATACCATCATCTCCACATTCTGTGGCTACTTGACCGTTACCCCAAGGGTGAGGAAGTCCTAAGTAATGTCCGATCTCGTGATTAATGGTAGCGCCATCGTCAAAACTTCCACCGAAAATGGCATCTGCACGAGACATCACTCCGTCAAACCAAAAAACCGTTCCTGGGAAGGTGGCATATGCAAGGGTAAGACCTGGTTGTCCAGAAGAACCTCCTGCTATTTTTGCAGTGTGAATATTCAAATAGCGGTCGGCGGGCCATTGCTCTACTTTTGACCAAGTATCTCCATTTTCCGCTTCATTTGTAGGTACACGGTTGATACCATCCGTACAAGCTCCGGCCGGATCTTTTGAAGCTAATACAAACTCAATGTTTGCTCTTCCTATAATTTCCTGAAAAGCAGGAATCACTTGGCTCGTATCCGCGTTCAAGCGCGCATAATATTCATTCACACGATCCATTTCCGCTAAGATTCGAGCCTTTGAAATATTCTCCGATCCGTACGTATGGTTGATATGCCAAACCACAGGTATGCGAATAACGGTGTCACCCGTAGACGACAAGCGCAAATTATTGGCGAAAAGCTGATTGCGTTGTTCTACAAACTCAGGATAATTCTCTTTAAGAAACTCATGATGCTCATCGGTTCCACAACGGTGAACGGTTTGTGTGGATTGGGCCGATGCTAAAAATCCGCCCGCGAGGGCGACCAATAGTAATATTTTCTTCATAGTAGCAGTATAGTTTTTGTAGCCAGTTGGCCAAATATACAATTAACATTAAAATAATAAAGTGTGTTCATGAATGTAAAAATCACACCTCTGACTAATAATTTAAAAGGAACATTCCGACTAAGGTGAGTAGGAAATAGGTCGCTAATGTGGCCGCTCCCTTATAATCTTTGGCAATTCTTTGCCCGAAGAACAACATAATCAAGGCCAAAGCAGAAACTGCCGCCCCGTAGAAGGCGTAAGTATTGTCGGCATAAAAAATTAGTTGAATGACACCCAAAGACGATAGGAGTCCGGCAGCCAATTCAACCAGCGCCACCACGCCTAATAAAAAGGGGACCAACTCTCGAAAGCCAGTTTCATCGAAATGACCTTTCAAGAATTCCATATTTCCTCTCCAGTCAAAAATTTTATCCGTTCCAGACTCCATAAAAAGAACCCCCAAAAAGGAAGCAACTAAGATTTGAATTATGATGGTTTCTTGAAAAAAAGCGGGAGCAGTACTTGCTCCGATATCTAAAATGAGTAAAGAATTGAGCATACACAGAGAGGTTAGGTTATTTAGGTAAGTTACCAAATAATATCCTGTTGATAAAAAAAAGGCAGTGATAAGGACAATTTGGGCCGAATTACGGTACTTTGAAGAGGGCTTAAAAGAGCCTAATTGAACGAGCTTATGGGTAAAATTGTCGCAGTAGCAAATCAAAAAGGAGGCGTGGGGAAAACCACAACTGCCGTTAACTTAGCGGCTTGTTTAGGCGTGCTCGAGCAAAAAGTGCTCTTGGTAGATGCCGACCCACAAGCCAATGCCACTTCTGCCATGGGCTTTGATCCGAAGAATTCCCTCGTTGGTACTTATCAGGTCCTTGAGCACGAGGTAAGCGCCGCGGAAGCCATCATGACGACTACGAGTCCGAATGTCGATTTAATGGCGGCGCATCTTGATCTTGTAGGAGTCGAAATTGAGTTGGTCGATAAAATCGATCGAGAATCGATGCTGCGTGTTTCTTTGGATGCCATCAAAAAGAATTACGACTATATCATCGTCGATTGCGCCCCTTCTTTGGGCTTAATCACTTTGAACGCACTAACCGCTTCCAATTCCGTTTTAGTACCCATTCAGTGTGAGTATTTTGCTTTGGAAGGGCTCGGAAAATTATTGAATACGATTAAAAGTGTTCAACGGCTTCATAATCCACGCCTCGATATTGAAGGCTTGTTGTTGACTATGTACGATTCTCGTCTTCGTTTGAGCAATCAAGTGGTGGAAGAAGTGAAAACGCACTTCCAAACAATGGTATTTGATACAATCATTCAGCGAAATGTGCGTTTGGGAGAGGCGCCGAGTTACGGAGAAACCATCATTACGTATGATGCGGGAAGTACCGGCGCAGTGAATTACTTAAACCTTGCCAGAGAATTCATTGAGAAAAATGAAGACTGGAAAGAACAACCCCTTGAGAAAACAGAAGGTTAATGGCCGCAAAAAAGCAAGCATTAGGCAGAGGTCTTTCTGCCCTTTTATCGGAACCCGAAAAGGAAATCCAAAGTAATACAGAGCATCAAAAAGAAATTCTAGGTGGTATTGCGGAAGTACCTTTGGATGAAATCCATCAAAACCCTTTTCAACCGCGAACGAATATCAACGCGGAGCAACTTGAAGAACTTGCCGCCTCCATTTTACAGCTCGGCGTCATTCAACCCGTCACCGTCCGCAGGGTAAAAAAAGGTCATTACGAACTAATCGCAGGTCAGAGAAGATATTTGGCGGCGCAAATGGCCGGACTCCAATCCGTGCCGGCCTATGTTCGTTTAGCCAATGATCAGGCCATGCTGGAACTTGCTCTCGTTGAAAATATTCAACGCCAAGAGATGGATCCAATTGAAATCGGTCTTTCCTATCAAAGACTCATTGAAGAATGTGATCTCACTCAAGAAGAAATGTCGGGCCGAGTTGGCAAAAAAAGATCGACGATCACCAACTATCTCCGGTTATTAAAGCTAAATGATCTTATTCAAGCGGGATTGCGCGACAATATGATTTCCATGGGTCATGCAAGAGCCCTATTAGGAATTGAAAATGAGGACGTTCAACTTTCCTTGTATGAAGAAACCATCGCTCAAAAATTATCTGTTCGCGAGGTCGAGGATCGAGTAAAGAACCTCAAGTCTGAAAAGCGTCCATCAAAAGGAAAAACGCCTCTTCCTTTTGCTTATCAGAGAATAAACGAGCAGCTCGCCAAAGAATTTAAGGCAAAGACCGAGATTCAAAGAAATCGCAGCGGAAAAGGGAAAATCATTTTTCATTTCGCCTCCGATGAAGAGTTAGATCGGCTCGCCGAGCTGTTAAATAGTCAATGAAACGACCGGCATACATAGCTCTGCTCTTTCTTTTTACCCTTTGCTCGTTGGTTGTTAAAGCGCAGCAAGATTCAGTATATCGCGCGCTTCCTGATGATTCGACCCGAATTATTTCATCGGATGAACTGATGAATTCGGATGTCACACAGCACTCCCCAAAAAAAGCACTTTTGCGGTCACTCCTGGTCCCTGGATTGGGTCAGGCATACAATAAAAAGTACTGGAAAATTCCAATAATCTATGCCGCCTTGGGAACCAGTGTTTACTTTATAGTCGACAACAACCGACAGTACAACGAATTCAAAAATGCCTACATCATTCGCAATGACGGTGATTCGACGACTACCGATAGGTATCCACAATATTCCGACGATAATTTAATTACACTGACCGACTTCTACCGCCGTAATCGCGATCTTTCCGTCGTCCTAACGGCCGGAATTTACCTAATCAACGTATTGGACGCCATGGTCGACGCGCATTTATACGAATTTGATGTTTCTGATGAATTGTCCATCAGAGTTCGACCCGAAGTTTACTATACACGACAAACAGGATACACCCCCGCTGTTGGAATTCGCTTAAGATTTTAGCTTATGAAAATTGCCTTACTCGGATACGGAACTATGGGACGCGAAATTGAGCAAATTGCTTTAGAGCGCGGACATCATATTGTATTTAAGTCGACAAGGAACACCTCAGCCGAAGAATTAAAAACAGGGCTCCTGGCGGCCGATGTAGCCATCGAATTCAGCACTCCTCAATCTGCCAATGAATTAATCAGTGCTGCACTTTTGAACGGAATTCCCGTGGTGTCCGGAACCACTGGATGGCTGGCTCATTGGGATGATGTGAATGCCCTCCGGGCCGATAAAAAGGGCGCATTATTTTACGCTTCCAACTTTTCACTCGGAGTCAACCTCTTCTTCGCTCTCAATAAAAAAATGGCCAACCTTATGAACGGTCAAAGCGAATATGATGTGCAGATGATTGAAACGCATCATACCCGAAAAAAAGACGCCCCTAGCGGCACGGCAATCACCTTAGCGGAACAGATCATTGAAAAAATCGATAGAAAAGACGGATGGCTTTTAGGTAAACCCGAAGCAACAAATCAACTTTCTATTCGTTCTGAACGCATAGATGACGTGCCTGGGACGCACGAAATAATTTACGAAAGCGACATTGACATTATTAATTTGCGCCATGAAGCGAAAAGCAGAAAAGGCTTTGCTTTGGGGGCTGTTGTAGCCGCCGAATGGGTACCGGGAAAAACCGGTACCTTTGGCATGAATGATTTACTGAACTTATGACCTGGACTGGTTTTCTACTCGGATTTGCTCTTCTTCAAGGAGTGCGCTTTCTCTATTTCTTTCCTTTCTTCAAAAAACGCGACCAAGAGGTTTGGCCCTTAGTGGTGCCTGTTTATGGAGAAATCCAAATCCTAAAAATGATCGAGCGGCCCGCGTGGTGGGTAATCTTACTTTACCTACCCATGGTTAGCTGGATTATGTGGATGGTTGTTTTTAGTGAAACCCTTCAAGTATTCGGTCGCCGATCAACAGCCGATCGGGCACTCGCCATATTCACTCTCGGAATTTACCTCCCTGTCATTGGAAACTCAAAAGATTCGAAATACGAAGGGGCTCGACTTCGCGGAAACAAATCGGGTAATCGCGAATGGATTGAAGCGGTGACCTTTGCCATAATTGCAGCAACAGTCATTCGAACATTTACCATCGAAGCGTATACGATCCCAACTTCATCGATGGAAAAATCCATGATGATCGGTGATTTTTTGTTTGTATCGAAAATAAACTACGGACCTCGTATGCCGATGACTCCGCTCTCTCTCCCCTTGATGCACAATGAAGTACCGCTTTTGGGATTTCCATCGTTTCTGAGTTGGGTAGAGTTTGACTATCATCGACTGCCCGGTTTTGCCAAGGTAAAAAACAACGATATCGTTGTATTTAATTACCCAATGGATTCAGATTTACCCGTAGATAAACGAACCAATTACATCAAACGCTGTGTGGCCATTCCAGGCGATTCCTTGTACATCGAAAACCGACAGTTGTTTATCAATGGCGACAGTGCTCATTTGCCCGACAGAGCGGAACCACAATTCAGTTACGTCGTCCGCACCAACGGACAGGGATTCAATAAACGCACTTTGTTGGAACTCGACATCACAGAGGGAGGGCAAAGTTCACGAACCGATTACGTGTACCTTCTCACTCCCGAAAACGTTGAAAAGCTATCGAATTACTCTAATGTAGTCGCCATTGAGCCCTTGGTTGAAACGAAGGGAAATACTAGCGAACTTATTTTCCCGAACGATCCAGAACGCTATCCTTGGAACGTAGATAATTTTGGTCCGCTCTATATTCCCGAAGAAGGGGCAACGGTAGATATTTCAGCCGATAACATTCGCTTGTTCGAGCGCATCATCTCGTTCTACGAAGGGCACGAACTCGAAGTAAAAGACAATCAGGTATTTATTGACGGTGTACTCGCTACGAGCTACACTTTCGAAATGGATTACTACTGGATGATGGGAGATAACCGCCATAATTCACTCGATTCGCGCTTTTGGGGTTATGTACCCGAAGATCACGTCGTAGGAAAGGCCTCTTTCATTTGGATGAGCTACAATAAATTCCAAGATGGAATCAAGAAAATCAGAAAAGATCGGGTCTTCACCTTTGTTCATGGGAAAGGAAAGCGGACTTCTTTGTTTCCGTATTTCTTAGTCCTTTTGGTTGGTTATTACGTGGTTCGCCGTATTTTAAATCGTCGTAAAAATGCCGCGTAAGCTATTTAGCTTAGCCTACTTCCCCCCTATTTCTTTTTGGACTGCCTGGCGGCAGGATGGCACCAATGTGCTTGATCTCGGCGAAAATTTTCAGAAGCAAAGCTACCGCAACCGGATGTGCATTGCCGACCCGAGCGGTCGCAAAAACCTAGTGGTCCCCGTTGCGCACCATCGAGGAATACGTTTGTCGACCGCCGAGATGGAGATAACCTATGCGGAAAATTGGCCTATCATTCATTGGCGTTCCATTGAATCGGCCTATCGGTCATCACCTTATTTCGAATACTACGAAGACTCATTAAAACCCATTTTTGAGACACAATACGCCACTCTGAGCGAATTAAACCTCGCCTCTATAAAATGGGTGATTGAAGAATTAGAAATAGAACCGAATTTCGAAATCACAGGAAAATATATCGAAGCCAACGAGGATGATTGGGACCTGCGCGAGGGAATTCATCCAAAAAAAGGACTCGTATTAAAGTCAGAACACTACCACCAAGTATTTAGCGATCGAAATCCCTTTCTATCTGATTTGAGTATTCTCGATTTACTTTTCAATGTAGGTCCGGCGGCCTATTCTTTTCTCTTAGATTGCGAACTTAGTCAGGGTTAATTTGTCATCCTGCCGATAGGCAGGTATTTTTGATACACTGCTAAATTGCTTATCCTGCCGTGAGGCAGGTATTTTTGATACACTACACAAAAACTATGAACATAGAATTCAATCGCAACGAAGACAAACTGCAGCTTATGGTTTCCGACTTAGAGCAACGTCTTTCAAAAATATACGAGGGCGGAGGAAAAGCGAAGATCGCAAAGCAACATGCCCAAGGGAAATTGACCGCTCGTGAACGGATAGATTATTTAGTAGATAACGATCGCCCGGTTGTAGAAATCGGAGCCTTTGCCGGAGAGGGCATGTACGCTGAATACGGGGGATGTCCTAGCGGTGGCGTGGTGATTGCCATTGCCTATGTTCAGGGCCGACAATGTATTGTTGTTGCGAACGACGCTACCGTGAAAGCAGGCGCCTGGTTTCCAATAACGGGCAAAAAAAATCTTAGAGCCCAAGAAATAGCCATGGAAAATCGACTGCCGATTATCTATTTAGTGGATAGTGCTGGCGTTTTTCTTCCCCTACAAGACGAAATTTTTCCCGATAAAGAACACTTTGGGCGCATCTTCCGGAATAACGCCGTGATGTCGAGTATGGGAATTCCCCAAATTTCCGCGGTTATGGGCTCTTGCGTAGCGGGCGGTGCCTACCTTCCAATTATGAGCGATGAAGCATTAATCGTCGATAAAACAGGCACCATATTTTTAGCCGGATCCTATTTGGTAAAAGCGGCAATCGGCGAAGACATCGACAACGAAACCTTGGGTGGCGCCACAACGCATTGCGAAATTTCGGGCGTCACAGATTACAAGAGCAAAGACGACAAGGCCTGTTTGGATTCGATCAAAAACATAGTGGAGAAAATAGGTGATTCCGAAAAGGCCGGATTCAACAGAAAAGAAGCAAAAGAGCCAGCAAAACCGACCAGCGAGCTATTGGGCGTATTGCCCGAAAAGCGTGACAAGCCCTATGATGTACAGGAAATTATCGACCGAATAATCGATGCGGAATCTTGGGAAGAATACAAAGCCGGATACGGGCAAACCATATCTTGTGGGTACGGTCGTATTGACGGTTGGGCAGTGGGCATCGTGGCGAACCAGCGAAAATTGGTCAAGAGTAAAAAAGGGGAAATGCAGTTTGGCGGCGTCATTTACAGTGACTCTGCCGACAAAGCCGCTCGCTTTATCATGAACTGCAACCAAAAGAAAATACCCTTGGTATTTCTGCAAGATGTAACGGGCTTTATGGTCGGTTCTCGAAGTGAACACGGCGGAATCATTAAAGACGGCGCAAAACTCGTCAGCGCAATGGCGAATTCGGTCGTTCCCAAGTTCACCATTGTCATGGGGAACTCGTACGGTGCCGGAAATTATGCCATGTGCGGAAAAGCCTACGACCCGCGACTCATCATGGGTTGGCCAACGGCGAACGTGGCAGTTATGGGAGGTTCACAAGCCGCGAAAGTGCTCTTGCAAATTGAGAAGAGTCGTTTGAAGGGACTCGGAGAGGAAATCACTCCAGAAAAGGAATCGGAGTTACTTGAAAAGATTGAAAAAAGATATGCCGATCAAACTTCTCCGTACTACGCGGCTTCCCGATTGTGGCTCGATGGGATTATTGATCCGCGCAAAACAAGGGAAGTTTTGAGCGTTGGCATTGAAATGGCCAATAATGCTCCGGCCATACGACCTTATAATACGGGTGTTCTACAGACTTAATTGAATAGCTCAGGGCCTCACGGCCCGATGTACTCGCCAGACTTTCCCTTCCAGAAAAGGAAGCCTTTGGATGATTCTATCTGAATTGGTTCCACTCGTATTCCCTGGGCAGTTCTGAAATCACGCTCTTGAACTAATATAGCGTCCGGTTCAACGGTAATGACCACCCCTTTAGCCACGGTGGTGGTTCCGTTCAATTCGAGTCGAGCCCCTTTTTTAACTCGCAAACTCGCGTAAATAGTGCGGTTGGTCCATTTGGTGTCTTTCCGAATTTTAATTTCGGCCTGCTCGGCCGGAAGGTCCATTTCCCACAAACCGCGTCCGAAGGTAGCCGCCCTTAATTTTCGCGAAAGAGCTTGTAATTCTAACTCATTAATTTCACAGTGAGGAACGCCAAAATGAAGGGTCCATGGGTCATTTGCTCGATCTTTGGAAAACACACCTCGCGTCGTCCCGATGTAAATCCGCCCGGGAAGGGCGGGATCCGCTTCAATTTCAGTGACTCTAATATGGTTTAGAGACTGATCCCCTTCAAAAATACCGGTCCAGTCTTCATAGCTGCTGCCGTTGTAATACACCACTTTGGGTTTTGGGTAATTCCCGCCATTTTCATAGCGCCCATAGGCGATCCAAAAGCTGCCTTCTGAAAACGGATCGGGTTCGATGTCTGAAATAACCAGAGAAATCGGTTTTCCATTATTAAATGACAGTAATGAAGGAAACAACTGCTCCCATTGCAATTTATTTTTATTTTCAGCTCGCGCGTTATTGGTTCTCCACAGCTCGTTTTTACCCAGGGTACTTACATACAGTTGTTTTGTATTGTATTCATTCAGAAAAGCTTCCCAGTAGGTGTCGGAAGCGCCGTTTAATATCGATTCCCATTCTTTGCCGCCATTAAAGGAACGAAAGACGCCTTTTGGAGCTGCGAAAAACAGGTTTTCTGGAGCCTCCGTATCCATTGCGTAGTGGATTTTCCATTGCCCTCCCGCTAAACTTCTATTCGGAGAAATTCTTTTGGTTTGCCCTTTCCCATTTATTCGAGCAAAGCCCGAGCTTGTTGACCCTAAAAGATAAAATGATGTGTCCGCTTCTACAACAGAGCATTCAAATCCATCTCCGAAATATACTTGTCTCCAAACGCCGAGTGAATCGCGCCAAACGTTCCCCGTATCGAAACCGCCATAAATGAGGTCTTCGGATCTCCATCTACCCTGCCCCATGTTGTACATATTCGACACGCCTAGGTTGTGCGTCAAATCGGTCCATGATTCTCCAAAATCGGCGCTTCTGTTGAGTCCTCCATCGGTTGCGATGTAAAGTAACTTACCTGTCGGATCAAAGCTCATCCAATGTAAATCGTCATGAAAATCTTTGGTTTTTGCTTCGGCCGTAACTCCCCCGTCTGAGCTTTGATACACGTTCAAAACATTCCCCCAATAAAGTTCCTCGGCGTTCAGCGGATTAACGGTAAAAGACTGTGCTCTTCCCCGTCCCATTTGTTTTTGAGCACCTAAATCGCGTTCGAAACGCTTGACGTATTTCCATTGATCTGTTTCGGTATTATAGAAATACAACTCGGCATTAAACGACTTGCTCCGAGGTCCATTATCGGCCGTATAGGCCACCCATAGTTTTTCAGGATTCTCTTCACTAAACCTCAATGTGAGTCTTTTTACGCTCAATGGGTCTTTTGCAATGGATGCATTCGAGGGTACCCTCACTTGAGCAAACGAGTTTCCTTTGTCGATGGACTTCCAAAGCGCATTGCTTGAGGCAAAAAGTATGCTACTTTCGGTCCCCGACTGAAAACAGAGATCGTAAAATACTCCTGACGCTACTTTTCGCCATTGAACATTATCAGCCCGATCGAGAGCGTTCTCCGTTAAAAACAATCCTTTCGTCGTCGCGGCCCACAGTCGATTTCCATCACTAGGATCAATTAGAAGTTTTCGAATACGCACTTCTTCCCAGGTGGATTCCCACTTCGTTATCGGAAGTCCGGTCGCCCCACTTCCATTGATCCACTCCCAAGAAGCCCCCTCATTTTGAGTGCGCGCGATACCGATCGAAAAAGTAAAATCATTATCGCCATCTCCATGAGCTATAAACCATGTGTTGCTATTATTGGGATCTATTTGAACGTGGGACACACCCGTACTTTCGAGGTAATCGGTTCCTCCATTTCTCCATGTTGCTCCGCGATCATCCGAGATGAAAAGTCCGCCCGTTGGAGACCCCGTAAATATGCGTTCTGGTTTCTTTTCGTCAAATTCCACAAATATCAACCGGCCTGTCCCTTTGATCCGGGTATAGAGATAATCGGACATTCCCAAGTTTTCAGGACCTTGGGTTGGGCCGAGTTCACGCCAGGTAGAACTGGCATTCAATTCGTTTCTATTCTGAGCGGCAAGGCTCATTGATAAGAACACGAACATTAAAAAATAGAAGGGAAACGATTTCATACTAGATGTGAAAAAAGTATAAATAAAAAGAGCCGGGCGAACCCGACTCTCTTTTGAAACAGAAAAACTTAACACTTAAATCGATGACCTAATGGTCAGTTTTATTGGCTGGGTCATTGCACCATCCGTATCTTCAAAAGTCACAATGTATAAGCTTGGCGCCCATGACGAAGGAATATTGAAAACGAAATCCGTAGACGGTCCTACGGGGATCTGAGCAATCACCGCTCCTATTGTATTGTAAATGGTAATGGTACCTCCTTTCGCGGCAAGTTCACCCAAATGAAAGACTACTTGATCAACTGCGGGATTCGGGTAAGCTGTAATTGACTTATCCTCTCCTTCTGCCCAAAGGCTAAGAGAGCTCATGGTCAACAGCGCTACAAAGAACAATTTTTTCAACATAAAATACAGATTTGAAAAGTGTAGTTTCCCAACAGTTCTATCAAATATCGCACAAAATCATCTTTTTAACAAGAAATATGAGCAGAAATTCCAAGTCCGGACCGAGGTACTCCGCAACTGAAAAAAGTACCTTTGGGCCATGTCTGTGCTCTCTGTAAAACAACATTTACGACTTAATTTCAAGCTGGCTTATCCGGTGATGCTCTCCCAATTAGGGCATATCTTGGTCGGTGTTGCCGATAGTGTCATGGTTGGTCGGTTGGGCACGGAGCCGCTGGCCGCGGCGGCCTTGGGAAACAGTATCTGGGTAGTGATTTTTGTTATTGGCTACGGAATATCCCAGGCACTCACGCCTATTGTCGCACGGGCGCACAGTGAAAAAAAGAGTCGATTAATTGGTTCCATTTTCCGGCATTCTTTGGCGCTCAACCTCATAACCACTGTGGTTCTGGTCGCGCTCATGTTTATGCTGTGGCCCTATTTTGGATCGCTCGACCAAGAGCCTGAAGTACTCCGATTATCGTATCCGTATCTGAGTATAATTACGCTATCCATGCTGCCTTTGATGGTATTTCAGGCATTCCGACAATTTATGGAAGGTTTGTCGCACACCTTTCAGCCCATGTTGATTTCTCTATCGGCCAACGTGCTGAATATTGGTCTCAATTACCTTTTCATTTATGGAAAGTGGGGACTTCCAGCGATGGGATTAGACGGAGCTGGTTACGCTACGTTAATCAGTCGTTTTATTATGGTCGCTGCCATCGGCTACTATTTGTGGAAATCAAAGATATTCAGGCCGTTTAGGCCGTACTTCTTTGCGATGCCTTGGCGCCGCGATAACTTCGGAAGACTCTTACAGCTGGGTATACCCACCTCTCTTCAAATGCTTTTTGAAATCGGAGCCTTCGTTATTGCCGCCATTTGGATTGGCCAAATCAACGCCGGCTCTTTGGCCGCTCATCAGATCGCTCTCAACCTGGCATCTTTGAGCTATATGATGGCCAGTGGATTGGGGGCGGCGGCAACGATTCGGGTGGGGAATCAGCGCGGTTTTCAAGACCGAATAAATTTGAGGCGCGCTGCCTTTTCGGCCATTACATTATCCATGATCATGATGGCTGTCTCAGGTATTCTCTTCATGACGCAAGGGAATTGGTTGGCGAACCTGTATATCGATGATCCGTTTGTGATTGATACGGCGGTCGGACTTCTACTCATCGCGGCAGCTTTTCAGTTAAGCGACGGAATTCAAGTGGTCGCTTTGGGCGCCTTAAGAGGCCTCGAAGATGTGCGCATACCCACCGTCATTACCCTGTTTGCTTATTGGGTCATTGGAATTCCCCTAGGGTACTATTTGGCGTTTGAATTGGGTTATCAGGCAAAAGGTGTTTGGTACGGCCTAGCGGCCGGATTAACCATTTCGGCCGTGCTATTAGTAGCGCGCTTTCAAACTTTGAGTAAAAAGATTCAGTTGTAAAAGAATCAGCGAATTAACGTAAAAGTTCCTTCTTCACGATGGTAATTGCCGTCCACATCAAAGACTTTTACCACCCACATATAGACGTCTTGTGGTGCCGCTCTTCCTTTGTCGTCCGAGCCATTCCAACCTTCATTTACGGAAGTAGTAGCAAAAAGTCGTTTTCCCCATCGGCTGTAAATTGTAAACTCGTAGTTTACTTCTCCAAATACTTTAGGCAAAAACCACTCGTTCATGCCGTCTCCGTTCGGCGTAAAAACATTTGGGACATATAATAAATACTCCGGTTTTACGACGACCGTCTTAATCAAGGTGTCCGTACAACCGTATTCATTTCCAACAACCTGCATCACCTCGTAATTACCGTCATCGAAATAACGATGCTCGAAATTATTGGTTGTATAATAGGAACTATCACCCATGTAGTATTCAACCCAGTAAGCCCCGAGGCTATTGTCATAGACGCTTACGACAGGATCAAAGAATGAGGTAATTGGCGGGTCTACAGTAAATCCGGCCGTTGGCGAAGGTTCCACGGTCACCATGTCTTCCATAACAAAGGTTAAGGTATCCACACAACCCTCTAAAACCGTCAGGGTATAGCGCACATCATATACTCCTGGGAAATTGTACGTATGAACGGGACTTGCCAAGGTACTCGCCGAACCGTCACCAAATTCCCATAAATGTGCCACATTAACCCAAGTATTTGTTGAATCAATAAATTCGTAAGTAAACGGTGCACAACCTACTACAGGATCATTCCTAAACAATGGTTCGATAAGCGGGAATACTGTTACTGTATCTGTAAGCGTAGAGACACAATTGTTCTCTGAAATAGTTAAGGAAACAATATAGTCATTGGCATTATTGAATGATTTACTGGGATTTTTATCAGAGCTAACCGTACCATCTCCAAAATCCCAATCAAATACAGCATCAGGACTGTGCTGCGACAAAACCGTAAAGTCGAATTGATTCCCAACCACACAACTTACACCACCGAAAGTGAAGTCCATCGGAAGCGCTTCTGAAATCTCAACTTGAGCTGATATAGTATCCGCACAAGGCCAACCGGGATTCGCAATTAAAGTAACCGTATAAGTGCCCGTATCCGGATATACGTAACTCGGATTCGGTGCAGTACTTGAATCTGTAGTCGTGGTAGGGTCTCCAAAATCCCATAACCAATAACTTGTATACGTGCTCGCGTGCTGGAAATTAAACGTTAAGCCATTACAAAATTGACTTTGAGGAGCAATTCCCGCTTGGGTTGCCGACAAACAAATGGCCGTATTGAACTGAAAATCCCGTCTGTTTGAGGTTAATAAAACGCCATTACGATATTCTTTCGCCACCACAGTGAGCACATATTGGCCAATGGTTGTTGGCGATCCCGTTAGTAATCCTGTCAACGAATCAATGGTAAAAGCCGGATTCGCGTCGATGGGGTAATTAATAGAATAGGCTGGTTGCCAAATTATAAAAGGAAAAGGGGGCGGCGCCGGCGGATTAGGCGCAGGGTTCATTTGACTCCCACCGTTGTATGGGGTTGCAAATTCATAATACAGTGAATCACCGTCGACATCCGTGGCACTATGGTCAAAATTTAAAGTATCGTTTGTACAGAGTACAATTGGTGGGAAATTCGTGAAAAAAGCCGAATTGTTACAATGATAAGGTGGTCCCGGTATTTGAGTAGCGTAGGTCGCTCCTTGCTCGGAGGGCAAAAAGATATTGTTAATACTGGCGTTCCTACAACAGCGTTCATAAACCAAGGTGTATCCACCTGCGATTGGAGGTAAATTCACAATTTCTGCGTAAATACCTTCTTCCACGCATACGTTGGGAGGACTCGTAAGACAAGGATTATTGATGTAGGGCGGCACATTCGTAATCGCCGGAGAACTCATTAAAACGGTTGTAACCAGCGTTCCTAACGAGTCGTAAACGCCAACCGCTGCTGGGTTATCAAAAGGAGCACCCTGAGAATTGCAATCGCGATAGACTTTTAATGTAATGATGTAGTCATCGTTTCCGATACACTCGTAGTAGATCTCGCCACCGACTATATGCCAGGCCTTGGTCACTTGAGGTAGTGACAGCATTAGGAGCCCTAGAAAAAATAGTTTCCACCGCATATTGGAAAGACGCTCGTTCAATGAAAGACGTTGGGTTTCAAAGTTAACAGGGAAAGGTAAAGAATTGTGCACGCCAGTACAAATGAATCCATTTCTATAAATCACAACTCTTACTCTACCACTATACTCTGCGTATAAGATTCACTTCCGATGTGAAAGCTTAAGATATAATTCCCAGTAGCATTGATCATCAACGGAGTCATTATAGTGTGATTACCCGGCATAAAAGAGCCATGCTCCCCCGATTGAATCACTTTTCCTTTGATATCTAAAATTTGGTAATTCGAAATGCCTACTACTTTGGAATAGAATCGAACATTAACTTCTGTTCTCGCAGGGTTATGAAAAAGAACCAAAGAATTCAATTCGCTTTCATTGAGATCGATTACCCGGGTTCTTTTTAGCAGAAGGTTATCCAAGGAAATAAGGTTGTCGTCGTCACTGTCGTGCAAAAAAGCAATATGAACCGTATCGCAACCGTATTGAGCCAATGAAACTGAATGAGGCTACAAAACGCCTTTAAAATCTGTTGAATCGCCATCAAATTCAATATAGGTTCCATCTTAACCCTTTATAAACCCTTCACTGAAACGATAATTGTTAAAAACAGGCACGGGGCTCGAAGAATCAGGCTCTGATAACGCACCTATATATTGAGCCGCGCGAAACAACGTATCCGTAAAAGATGCTCTACGATTGTCCGTTGTTGAAAGTAAAACGGTCTAGCCATCCAAATCGACGGGAGTATGCCAACTCGCAGAGTACCATGATAACTCAGCGCTTGCGTCGGGCAAGTAGAATCCGGGAGAAATTAGGTAATTACGGTTTCCTAGCTGGAATAAATCTAGCCAACTGCTCGATGCCAAAACTTGATTGCTTGAGTCGACATCGGCAAATCCGGGTTCTAAGTACGAGTTATTCGGGCGGTTATTCGCTGCAGGTATGGAGTCCAAAGAGTAATTCAACCAAGAACACACTTATAATGAATCGTCCGTTTCGGAGAAATAGGCCGGTCAATACTGGGCTGTCAAAACTATAAAAAACAAGGTGTCGTTTTGTGCCACGCACGAAAAGCACCGAGAAACCAATACGGCAACTAATAAAGGTTGTTTGATGATGCTGAAAGATAAGAAGGATATGTAATATTCTGATTAACAGAACAAAAAAAAGCCTCCCAAAATTATGGGAAGGCTTTTCAAATTAAGACAGAATATGTCTTGAATATCTTATTTAGACAAGATGAACTTGCTTGTTAAGCTATTTGCATAGTTTCCAGCAATTACTGAGTAATAGTATACGCCGTTAGACCAGTTATTAATTGCCAAAGGAAGCTCGTGTAATCCAGCTGTAAGCGTACCTAGATCCGAGTTCATCAAAACACGACCAGTAGCATCGTAAATCACGATTTGTACGTCTGAGCTATTCTGGATTTCAAACTTCAAGTTTGCCTGACTAACAGCAGGATTTGGATATACTTGAGCTTTTACCCCATTGATAAACTGCTGCTCTTCAATACTAACTACAGAAAGGTCAACGATTGGGAAGATTCCGAAGAAAATATCCAACGGCCATGCTTCAAACATACTGTGCCAGCTCGTGCCATCAGACCAAAGTTCATACGAGCTATTTAATCCTTGGTCATCGCCATCAGCAGAGTGAACCAATCCAATTGTATCACCTGCAAGCGCACCAGCAAATCCAACACCCAATGCGTAGTCGGTGTTCACTGTAATTGGAGCTGCAAACAAATGCACATGCGCTGAAGCCAATGAACCAGAAGTATCAATTGCGCTCATTGACTCAGACTCCGTAGCAAGAATAGTTCCTGGTCCGAAATCAGTCATACTATTCGTTGTAGCCGCCGTTCCATCCATATCATATAAATTGAATGAAATGGTACCGTCGCCTCCAACTTGTTTCGCGCCAAACCAAAAGAGTCCGCCTTCTACATTGTAGGCATCTTGGACTAAAAAGTACTGTGCTTTCGCTAAATCACCGTATCCGTTAATTCCAACCACATATCCTCCGTTTACTGAACCTGTAAGACTCCATGCAGAAGCCGTACCAGGAGCTAATGTATCGGTAGGGACACGGGTGTTTAAAAAGGATGCGTCAAAAGTTTTGGTAGACGTAGTATAGGCTTTGTTTTGTCCCATTACCATACTTGTGCTTGCAATAAAAACAAGACTTAACACTAAAGAGTAGAATCTTTTCATAGAAAGTTTATTAAAAAGTAAAAGAGTAACTAAGATGTAAAGTTAGTAAAATCAATCCGACGAAGTTATCGGCGTAATTATATTTTACAAAAATGGCCTCCCGAAAAATCGAGAGGCCTTGAGTTAAAAATACTTGTTTTATTCTTACTGCACTACGAACGAATTCGTAAAGGTTGTTCCAAGCGCTTCAATAGTGATGAAATAAGAACCCGCAGCATAATCTTGAACAGACTGCGTGAACGTATGCTCACCTGGAGTCATATCACCATATGATTGTGTATATAGGGTACGTCCTGTGATATCCGTAATGGATACGTTCACTTCTGAACTCACGGGTAATTCAAAAGATACATTCAATACATCTGTAGTTGGATTCGGGAACATTTGGATTGATCCTTTCAAGGCATCTTCTTCAATACTAGCGGCATTAGTTCCAGTGACTAGGATATTGTCAATGGATATCAAATTGTCGTCATCCGAATTGTGAATGAAAGCAATATGGATCGATTGATCAGAATACGCTGATAAATCAGCTGAATGCTGAACTAACTCACCAATAAACCGCGTTGAATCAGCCGCGTCATCTAGCTGAATCGAATTGCCATCAAAACCGTGAACCCATCCGGCCGAAAAATCATAATCGTTAAAGCTAGGCACTGGACTTACTGGACCACCGCCCGATGCACCACTAAGATATTGTGCCGCCCTGAACAAGGTATCAGTAAAACTCGATTCAAGATTATCAGTAGTTGAAACTACCACAGCATAACCATCAAGATACAACGGCGTTTGGCGCGATGCAGATGCCCATGTCAATTCTGCGGGTCCAGAACCCAAATGTAATTGAGGAGATATGAAGTAGTTACGATTACCCGGGGCAAACCCAACTAACCAAGAGCTCGAGGCCAATACAATGTTCGACGAATCGGCGTCCGCATATCCCAAAGAAAGGAACCATTCTTGAGGTCGTCCATTTCCGTCTCCAATACCATCTTGATCCAAGTTAATCCAAAAAGGATCATCGTTTCCCGATGGAGCACCGACTTGAATGTCTAAAGTATCGTCATCATCGAAAGTCATGTGGATTAATGTGTCATTTTGCGCGTTCAAGGCAAAAGCCGCAAACAAGCTAAATAGAAGAGTGTAGAATTTTCTCATAGATAAAAGTTTTGGATTAAGGAATGAAATTACAAAAACTTAACTAAGAAAAAATACAAGTCAAAACTCTAATTTCGCTTTCTCCCAATCATTAATCCGTCCCGAAGAGGCAAAAGGATGTTTTCTACACGGTCGTCGTTTTGAATCTTTTCATTGAATTCAATTAACCCTATGGTATCACGATCATCGGACCTCACCTCTTCAACTACTTTCCCACTCCAAAGCACATTATCCGCCAAGAGGTATCCGCCCGGTTGAATTTCCTCAATAACTAAATCGTAATAATTCGAATAATTAGCCTTATCCGCATCCAAAAAAACGAGGTCCCAAGGTCTTTTCAAATCTTTCAAAAGTTCTTTTGCCTCTCCCAAGTGAGCCTTAATTCGACCTCCATTAGAGGCTTCATCAAAATAGGCCTGGCTGCGATCGGCCAATTCTTCATCAACATCAATAGTGTGCAATTCACCATCGGGCCGCAGGCCATCGAGCATGCACAAAGCACTATAACCCGTATACGTGCCCACTTCAAGTATGAACTTAGGTTGAACCATCATCGAAATCATACGCAACATTTGCCCCTGCAGATGACCGCTCAACATGCGCGGATTCAAGACCTTCATGTGGGTTTCCCGATTTACTTTATATAGCAATTCGCTTTCGGGACTGGTGTGCTTTTCGGCGTAGAAATCAATCTTTGGGTCTAGAAAATCCATGTTACTTCGCTTGATAAATTAAGGTGCTGAGTTGGTTACGATCAAATACATCCCCAGCGATTTCTATGACATCCGAGGCACTCACTTGTTCCACTTTCAAAGTAAGTTCTTCCAAACGTTCTACCTCATCGCGCTGAAGTACGCTTTTACCTAAGGCCAACATGAGGCTTCCATTGTTTTCGGTGGCGATGGCCAACTGCCCCAATAATTGCTTTTTCGCCTTGCTCAGTTGCAAGATTCCCAATGGCTTTTCGGATAAGCCCTTCAATTCTTTTTCGACCAATTCAATCGAACGAGCCATCTGACCTTTATCGGTTCCCAGATAGATTCCAAAAACGCCGGAATCGGAATACGCCTGATAGTAACTTTCAATATGATAAGTAAATCCGTATCGTTCGCGAATATTTAGGTTGAGCCGCGAATTCATTCCTGGTCCGCCCAATAGATTATTCAAAAGCGCCATGGCCGTTAGGCGTTCATCAAAGGCGTTGTAGCAACGATTTCCAATGACGCAATGACTTTGAAATGTTTTCTTTTTAACAAGTTTCTTTTCGGGCCGGTAGGCCGTTAAACTGGGCCTCATTTTCGGCCTAGCGGCCGGAAGTTCCCTTTCACCCAAATACTGCTCTAAATACTTCCGCAGCTTCGCTTCCGAGATGTTACCGACACTCGCAAATACGATTTCCGATGCGGCATAACGCCTTTGGCGAAATTCGTGCAACATGGGCCCTTTAAACGCTCTTACTTTTTTTGGCGTTCCCAATATATTCCGACCTATGGCGTCATCGGGAAACAAAAGCTCTTCAAAATCGTCGAAAATAAGTTCTCCCGGTGCATCCTTGTAGCTCTGAATTTCATCGATAACCACCGCTTTTTCTTTCTGAATCTCCTTTTCGGGGAAAGCCGGATTCAATAAAATATCACTCAAGAGTTCTATCGCTCTGGGGAAGTATTCATATAAAAATGAAGCGTGGAGCGTCGTGTCTTCTTTCCCGGTGAACGCATTTAATTCGCCACCGACGTCTTCCATTCTACTCAGAATATGGTAGGCCTTTCTTTTCTGAGTTCCCTTGAACATCATATGCTCAATAAAATGTGCCATTCCTTGTTCGCGTTCCGATTCATCTCTACTTCCGGCGTTGATGAAAATACCGCAATGCGCAACGGGCCTATTCATCGGCAAATGAACTACCCTTATTCCGTTCTTCAAACTAAATCGAATCACCTCCATGGGGCGAAGATACATACTAATGCGGTGCAGTGCGAAAAGCAAAAGGAGTTGAAAAATAAACGCAAAAAAAAGTCCCGGACACTACACCGGGACTTTCGCAGAACCAAAACAAATGACCTCGCTTAAATAGAAAAGCAGTATTTGTTCTCGTCAATGAGCATATCCGCGATTTTTCTTCGGGTATCGCGAATATTTAAATTCATTGGTTTTGTAAACCTCTTCAGCCCCATCATTAATAATTGACGGTCGTCTCCTTCGGCAAAGCTACCAATGGCCTCACGTCCAGCACTCGCCACTTTATCGATGGCGTGGTAGGTATACAATTGTGTCATCGCGGCCTGACCTTTCACCTTTTCTGGCCCATCCTTTTCGGCCAGTTTCAATGTGCGTAGAATAGAGCTTTCTACAGCATAGGTTTCGATAATCATATCCGCGATGTTCATAATAATCTGCTGCTCATTTTCGATTTCCGTTCCTAGGGTTTCAACTGCCTTTCCGGCAACCATAAGAATAGACTTCTTCAATTTAGCGAGTACTTCAATTTCCGCTGCAAGCAGATCGCTATAATCGGGGGTGTCAAAACTCGGAATCGACATCAATTCATTGGCCACTTCCATAGCCGGAGTCATCAAATCCAATTCCCCTTTCAACGCCTTTTTGAGAATCATCCCAACGGTGAGCATCCGATTGATTTCATTGGTACCCTCATAAATTCGCGCAATTCGCGCATCTCGGTATGCCGCATCCATTGGAGCATCTGCAGAGAATCCCATTCCGCCATAAATTTGAACCCCTTCGTCTGTAATAAAATCGATGGTTTCTGATCCGTGCACTTTGGCAATGGCACATTCAATAGCGTATTCCTCTACTCCTTTGAGCTTGCTTTCTTGCGGTGAAGCTCCCTCCGCTAGGAGGCGATTGATATTGTCTTCGATATCCTGCCCAGCACGATAGGTCAACGACTCCGATGCATACGCCTTTGAAGCCATTTCGGCCAATTTCGATTTAATAGCACCGAACTGCGCAATGGGCTGACCAAATTGGTGGCGCTCATTCGCGTACTGAACAGACAAAGAAGTGACACGTCGGGCACTATCCATACAAGCTACACTTAGCTTGATACGCCCCACGTTTAACGCGTTCATTGCAATTTTAAATCCGTTCTCACGGTCGCTAAGCATATGACTAACGGGTACTTTTACGTCATTAAAGAACACTTGACGTGTACTCGAAGACTTGATTCCCATTTTCTCTTCTTCTTCGTTGAGTTGGAGTCCTTCCGTTCCCTTTTCAACGATGAAAGCAGTAATGTTTTTATCGTCTTCAATGCGTGCAAAAACGATGAAGAGATCTGCAAATCCTGCGTTTGAGATCCACATTTTTTGACCGTTAATGACGTAGTCTTTTCCGTCCTCGGTCAATTTCGCGGTGGTTTTTCCCGAGTTCGCATCAGAACCCGCTCCCGGTTCAGTAAGGCAGTAACAGCCCATCCATTCACCCGTTGCCAATTTGGGTAGGTATTTCATTTTCTGCTCTTCATTCCCATAGAGTAAAATCGGAAGGGTTCCAATTCCGGTATGAGCCCCATAGGCGGTTGAAAGTGATCCGCTAATTCCGCTTATACGGTCGCAGATTAACATGGTGGTGTTAAAGTCCATTCCGAGTCCGCCGTACTGATCGGGCACTCCGATACCCAAAAACCCCATTTCGCCGAGTTTTTTCATCAGCTCTTCGGTCCATGCGTAATCCTTCTTTTCGAAGCGTTCGCGCTCTGGCATTACTTCTTTATCGATAAACTCCGTGGCGCTATCCGCCATCATGCGCTGCTCCTCATTAAAATCTTCGGGAATGAAGATCTCGTTTGGGCGTGCGTCTTTTATTAAAAATTCTCCTCCTCTAAGTGCCATGACTATTTGATCTATTAAATTCTGTTTATGCTAAATACTCGTAAATACCGGCGGCTCCTTGTCCTGTTCCTACACACATAGTAACCATCCCGTATTTGTTTTTTCTACGCTCCATTTCGTTGAATAACTGCACGCTTAACTTGGCTCCAGTACATCCGAGCGGATGACCCAAAGCAATGGCTCCTCCGTTTACATTTACAATATTCGGATCAAGACCCACCTCCCGAATCACGGCCAGCGACTGAGATGCGAAGGCTTCATTAAGCTCGACAAGGTCGATATCGCCAAGTTTCATATTTGCTTGTTTCAGTGCAGCAGGTATTGCTTTAACCGGTCCAATTCCCATAATTCGCGGCTCTACACCCATAGCCGCGTAACTCACTAAGCGAGCAATAGGCTTTAGGTTGAGTTCATTTACCATGCGCTCGCTCATAACAATTACAAAAGCTGCTCCATCTGATGTTTGAGAGGAATTTCCAGCGGTTACGCTGCCCCCTTGCGCAAATACAGGTCTTAGTCTAGCTAATGCTTCGATGCTTGTACCGGCTCGCGGCCCTTCATCTGTGTCTACCGTGTACTTCGTCGCTTGGCGTTTTTCGTTTTCATCGAGGAATACTTTTTCTACCTCAATCGGTAGGATATCGTCTTTAAAACGTCCTTCACTAATGGCAGATAAGGCTTTCATATGCGATTTGTACGCGAACTCATCTTGGTCCTCACGAGACACGTTGAATTCTTGTGCTACCGCTTCGGCCGTTAGCCCCATTGAAAAATACCAATCGGGATTATTTTGCGCCACGCCTAAATTCGGCGTGACTTTATAACCTCCCATAGGAATGTAGCTCATGCTTTCTACGCCACCAGCGATAATGCAATCGGCCATGCCATTTTTAATTTTGGCGGTTGCCAGAGCGATGGTTTCGATACCTGAACTGCAATAACGATTTACCGTCATTCCAGGAACATCTACCGTATCCAACGCCATGAGTGAAATCAAGCGCCCGACATTGAGCCCTTGTTCCGCTTCTGGCATTGCATTTCCTACGATCAAGTCATCGATCCGAGTAGGATCGAGTTCTGGAACTGCCTTCATTAAACCTTGAATGGTCTCAGCGGCCAATTCATCGGGACGTTTAAATTTAAACGAGCCTCTCGATGATTTTCCTACCGCTGTTCTATATCCTTTAACTATGTATGCTTCCATTTTATTCGAATTCAATCGTTCACTATTAATTGCGCAAAGGTTTTCCCGTTTTCAACATATGCTGGATACGCTCCAACGTTTTGCGTTCTCCACAAAGAGATAAGAAAGCCTCCCGTTCCAAATCGAGCAGGTATTGCTCCGTAACCATGGTTGGTTCACTCAAATCACCCCCGGCCATTACATAGGCCAACTTGCGCGAAATAAGCGCGTCGTGTTCGCTGATATAGTGGCCCGACTGCATTGCATGGGCGCCTATGTAAAACATTCCAAGCGCCTGCTTTCCAAGCACTTTCACTTTCCGCGGGGCGGGCTGGGTATAGCCTAAATCGGCCAATTCAATGGCCGCTGCCTTGGCGTCGGCTATTTGTCTGTCTTTATTCAGGGAAATCTGATCCTGTCCTTCTCTCAAAATATGGAGATCAAATGCCTCACCAGCCGACGTCGCCACTTTGGCCATCCCTATGTTCAAGTAGTACTCGCGCAGTGCATTGAGCTCTACATCATCTTTCATGTAGCGATCGGCAGCTCTCAAGGTCATTTCTTTAGTACCTCCACCTCCGGGTATAACTCCTACTCCGAACTCAACAAGTCCGACATAGGTTTCCGCAGCGGCTTGAACTCGATCCGCATGCAGAGTGATTTCACATCCACCACCGAGGGTCATTCCGTGCGGTGCAACTACTACTGGAATTCCTGAATAGCGTACACGCATAACGGTGTCTTGGAACGACTTAATAGCAAAATTCAGTTCGTCGTAATCTTGTTCTATAGCCATCATAAACACCATGCCGAGGTTGGCTCCGACCGAGAAGTTGGCCGCTTGATTTCCTATGACCAATCCGCGGTATTCGCTTTCTGCAAGGTCAATCGCCTTGTTCATTCCCTGAATGACTCCTGCACCGAGCGTATTCATTTTCGATCTGAACTCGAAATTCAGGATTCCGTCTCCCAAATCTTCGATGACGCTGTCGGCATTTTCCCATACCGTTGTACTCGGTCGAATTCGATCGAGAATAATAAAGCCTTCTTGACCTGGAACGGGCTTCAATCCTTTGTCAGGAATCGAATAGTATTCCAGTTTACTGTCTTTGACTTCGTAAAAAGAAGTACGTCCTGAAGCAACCATGTCATGAACCCACGGCGCTGCAGTATCTCCTTCCTGTTCAATTAAGTCCAACCCTTTTTGCAATCCGACTAAATCCCAGTATTCAAATGGGCCTAGTTCCCAACCAAAGCCGGCCTTCATTCCGTCATCGATTCGGAAAATATCGTCCGAGATTTCGGGAATGCGGTGACTCACGTAGGAAAACAAACCGGCGAAGCTCTTTCTGTAGAACTCGCCTGCTTTATCTTTTCCATTCACAAGAATTGGAATACGCTCTTTGAGATCCGTAACCGTTTTGGTTAAATCAAGCGTAGCAAACTTCGCTCGTTGCTTCGGTCTGTATTCAAGTGATTCTAAATCGAGCGTTACAATTTCAGAGGATCCGTCTTCTTTCCGAACTTTCTTATAAAAGCCAGCACCCGTTTTCGAACCTAATAATTTATTTTCCACCATGTGGTTAATAAAATCGGGCAGCTCAAAAAGAGCGTTTTTCTCATCATTTGGAACCGCCGCTTTTAATCCGTTCGCTACGTGAACTAAGGTATCGAGCCCGACAACATCGGAGGTACGGAAGGTCGCCGATTTTGGTCGACCCAAAACGGGGCCCGTCAGCTTATCGACCTCTTCAACGGTGAGTCCGAGCGATTTAATACTATGGAACAAACTCATTATTCCGTAAACGCCAATTCTGTTTGCAATAAATGCAGGTGTATCTTTCGCTAAAACCGTCGTTTTACCCAAAAATAGGTCGCCGTATTCTAAAAGAAAATCAACAATTTCCGGATCGGTTTCCGGAGTTGGGATAATCTCAAAAAGTCTTAAATATCGCGGCGGGTTAAAGAAGTGCGTTCCGCAAAAATGCTTTTTGAAATCGTCTGAGCGACCTTCGAGCATGAGGTGAATAGGAATTCCAGAGGTATTGCTGGAAATAAGCGTTCCCGGTTTTCTATGTTGCTCTACTTTATCGAAGACTTGCTTTTTGATATCGAGTCGTTCCACAACGACTTCCATAATCCAGTCTACCTCTTTAATCCTGTGTAGATCATCATCAAAATTCCCCAGTGTTACTCGGCTTGCATGTGATTTGCGGTAAATTGGTGATGGGTTCGCCTTCAGGGCCGACTGAAAAGAGTCGGTCACAATTCGGTTGCGCACCTCAGGATCTTCAAGCGTTTTCCCTTTTGCTTTTTCTTTGTCGTTCAGCTCGAAAGGAACTATATCGAGAAGTAGAACCTCCACTCCAATGTTCGCAAAATGCATTGCGATGCGGGATCCCATGATACCCGATCCAAGAACTGCTACTTTTTTTATTATACGTTTCATACGTCTATTAAGTGTATTTGCTTTTCGTTGATGAGTCCTTGAATTGACTGCACTACCTCAAAGAATTGATTCATCTTGTCGGTCGGAACAAATTCGCGTACTCGTTCATTAAAATTTACAACGGCCGCACGCGCTGTTTTTCTTCTTCTTTCCCCTTCCTTGGTCAATTGAACCAAAACTCCACGGCCATCGGCCGGATTCGGCTTGCGGGTAATTAAATCTCTTTCTTCCATATTCTTCAGCGTTCGACTCAAACTAGTGGTTTCCACACCGATTCGGGGACCAAGCGCTGTTGACGGAGTTCCTTCCTTATCTACATTCAATAAAATGTAGGCTATGGTGAGCGTTCCGCCATATTTCGCGGCCTCTTCATTGTACATGCGAGCAATACTATGCCAAAGGCCTTTTATCTGGAAATCAATCGTCTCTTCCGGTTTCATGCTCCCCAATATATAAAATATACTATGCAAGCATAGTATATTTGTTAAATAAAAAAGAAACCGCTCATCATTTTCAATAAGCGGCTCTTTATTTTAAAGCCCTAAAGGCAGATAGTATCTTAACATCGAACAAGAATTCACTCGCCCTTCGGGCGGAGGGGATTCTTTCCAATAATCAGCCTCTACTTCTTCTAAGGACGAACGGCATCTGCACCGTAGATGTGTTTGTATTCTTCCTGATATTTCTCCAGAATGGGCTTTCTGCGCAGTTTCATGGTCGGCGTCAACTCTCCTCCTTCCGTGGTCCAAAGAGCTGGGGTTAATGCGAATCGCTTGATGCGTTCCCAATTTCCGTACGGTTCGTTTTTCTTTTCAATTTCTTTGTGGAAACGAGCAAGGATACGCTCATTTTTAATCATTTCCTCATTCGTAGTGTAGGGGATCTCTTTTATTTTACACCAACTCTGAAGATGAGCAAAATCGGGCTGAATAAACGCCGCCGGGTGTTTTTGTCCTTCGCCAATAACCATAATCTGCTCAATAAAACGACTCTCTTTAAAGGTGTTCTCCATAATTTGAGGCGCAATATATTTACCGCCAGAAGTCTTAAATATTTGCTTCTTTCGGTCTGTAATTTTCAAGAATTTGTCTTCTACAATAGTACCGATGTCGCCGGTATGGAACCAGCCATCTTTGATTACTTCAGCGGTTAAATCGGGTCGATTGTAATACCCCATCATCACATTAGGCCCTTTTACCAATATCTCTCCGTCTTCTGCTATCTTAACCTGAACTTTATCGATCACCGGGCCTACCGTTCCGATTCGACGTTCATCGTCTGTAGATCCATTCACAGATACCACCGGGGAAGTTTCGGTAAGTCCGTAGCCTTCCTGAATGCCAATGCCCGCGGCAAGGAATATTCGCGCTAAACGAGGATTGAGCGCTGCGCTACCAGAGGCAACAGCTTTTACTTTTCCACCTAGGGCCTCTTGCCATTTGCTAAAGATTAATTTGCGCGCAATGCCGAGTTTCCATTTGTAGAAACCACTTTTACCGACCACGGCATATTCTTCTCCTAAACTAACTGCCCAGAAAAACAAGGCTCTTTTAATTCCGCTTAAGTCTTCTCCTTTGGCTATTATCTTATCGTATACCTTCTCTAGCAAACGGGGAACCGCGGTAAAAACCTCTGGCTGAACTTCACGAATATCGTCGCCAATGGTTTCCAAAGATTCTGCATAGTATAAGCTTACTCCTGTATATACATATAGGTATATGATCATGCGCTCATAAATATGACACAAGGGTAAAAAACTAACCCCTTTCGCATTGGTGTCTACGGGTAGTCTAGGCTCGCTAGCCATCACATTACTCACAATATTTTGATGACTCAACATCACTCCTTTCGGCGTTCCCGTTGTTCCGGAAGTGTAGATCAGCGTGGCTAAATCTTCCGTTTTTACATCTGCCATCAACTTCTCCACATCGGATTGGTTGCTGTCGTCTTCACCAAGCGCCAGTAATTCTCTCCAATTCTTAGCACCTTCGACTTCATCAAATGTGTATACCTCCCCCAAACTTTCGACCCCTGGTTTCACCCGGAGCACTTTTTCATACAATTCTTGATCCGATACGATGCAAAGCTTGATCGATGCATCATTAAAAATGAAGTTATAATCAGCTTCCGAAGCCGTGGGGTATATAGGAACATCTTGCGCTCCTATTTGAAGAATCCCAATATCACAAATGTTCCATTCGGTTCTATTATTGGAGATCATCGCGATTTTATCATTGGGACCTAATCCCAGCCTCAATAGAGCACGACTAATTTTATTCGCGTCATCTACAAAAGATTGCGTAGATGTTTTAGTCCATTGCCCCTTTAATTTCGTGGCAATACAATCGTCCTTGGGATGCGATTGCAGTGCGTGATACGGGAAGTCGAAAAGTCTTTTTATTTCCATGACGAGTACTTTTTATTCACATTCGGGTCATAAATATAACCGAAAGAACCATTTTGGTTCATGCTCTTGGTAAACTTTGGTATTTTTGCCCCAAATTTCAGCCCACTTATGTCCGATACGAACACCCGATTGACCACATTAGAAGATGCTAAAAACCTCGGATTACTTGATTCCGAGTACGATTTAATAGAAAAGGAACTCGGTCGCGTTCCCAATTTTACGGAATTAAGTGTTTACTCTGTAATGTGGAGTGAGCATTGTTCTTATAAAAATTCGATCCTTTGGCTCAAAAAATTGCCGAAAGAAGGACCCCACATGTTGGTCGAGGCAGGTGAAGAAAATGCCGGTCTTGTAGATATTGGAGACGGATTAGCTTGTGCCTTCAAAATTGAATCGCACAATCACCCCTCAGCGCTTGAGCCCTATCAAGGTGCCGCAACCGGTGTTGGTGGAATTAACCGAGATATCTTTACAATGGGTGCCCGCCCAATTGCTCAATTGAATTCTCTTCGTTTCGGAAACCTCAAAGAAGACCGCACCAAATGGCTTCTCGAAGGTGTGGTAAAAGGAATTGGCGATTACGGAAACGCCTTTGGTATTCCAATCGTTGGTGGTGAAGTATATTTTGATGAGAGCTACAATCAAAATCCACTCGTGAATGCTTTCTCTGCCGGGATTATGAAGGTGGGCGATATGATTAGCGCTACCTCATCGGGTGTCGGAAATCCCGTATACATTGTTGGTTCTGCAACAGGAAAAGACGGAATTCACGGAGCTGCCTTTGCATCTAAAGATATCACAGAAGAATCTGCTGAGGACCTTCCGGCCGTTCAGGTCGGCGATCCTTTTCAAGAAAAATTATTGCTAGAAGCTACCCTCGAGCTGGCGAAAACCGATTGCATTGTTGGAATGCAAGACATGGGTGCCGCTGGAATTACTTGCTCGAGTTGCGAAATGAGTGCTGCAGGAGAACACGGCATGGACCTATGGCTCGAAAAAGTGCCAACGCGTCAAGAGAATATGCAGCCCTGGGAAATTTTACTGAGTGAATCGCAAGAGCGCATGCTCGTTGTGGTGAAAAAAGGATCAGAAGAAGAGGTGAAACGCATTTTCGACAAATGGGATCTCAACTGCGCTGAAATCGGAATTGTAACCGAAGGTGGAACGGTTCGCTATTTTATGAACGACAGCCTAGTAGCTGAAGTGCCCGCCGATCACCTTGTTTTAGGTGGAGGAGCACCACAATATGAGCGCGAATTCAAAGAGCCGGCTTACTACGAAGAATACAAGAAGTTCAATATCAATTCGATCGAAGAACCAACGGATCTTCCTAAAGTGGCGAAAAGTTTAATCTCCGCCCCAAATATCTGTTCAAAGAAATGGGTATATGAGCAGTACGACTCTATGGTAGGTACCATTAACATGAGTACCAACCAACCCACGGATGCCGGTATTGTGAATATAAAAGATACAGATCGGGCCCTGGCCTTTACAGTAGACTGCAACTCACGTTATGTGCACGCCGATCCAGAAGTAGGTACGGCCATTGCCGTATCAGAAGCGGCAAGAAACATCGTTTGCTCCGGTGGTGTTCCGAGCGCAATCACAAACTGTCTCAACTTCGGGAATCCGTATAACCCAGAAGCCTATTGGCAATTTGTAGGCGCTATCAAAGGAATGAGTGCGGCTTGCAGCAAATTCAAAACACCAGTAACAGGCGGAAACGTGAGTTTCTACAACCAAAGCACCATAGCCGGAAAAACGGAGCCTGTTTTCCCTACACCAACCATTGGGATGATGGGCATTGTTTTGGACAAACAACACATCACGCCGTTAGGCTTTCAGAAAAAAGGAGACCTTATATACATCGTTGGAGATACGAAAGAAGACATTTCGAGCTCGGAATATCTTGTTCACTATCACGGTGTAAAAGAGAGTCCGGCGCCTTTCTTTGATCTTGAAGAAGAGCATATCGTGCAGGAAGGGCTCAAAAAAGTGATTCAAGCTGGGGTCGTTACTTCCGCGCATGACATCAGTGAAGGTGGACTCTTTGTTACGCTCGCAGAAGCTGCGATGCCCAACAATTTAGGATTCGACGTATTAACCGATTCAGAAATTCGTCCGGATGCCTATTTATTCGGCGAAAGTCAGAGTCGCGCCGTAGTAACCGTAGATCCGGACGAAGAAGATGATTTCATTTCACTCTTGATGGATGCGGGCGTTCGATTCACCTTATTAGGACACGTGACGAAAGGAAAATTCGTGGTCGACGACGAAGCGTTTGGAATGGTTGATGAATACAAAACCCTGTTCAACGAATCACTTGGAAAAGTAATGGCGCACTAAAAACGGCCTGCTTCCTCATAGTATTTCAAATGAAGTTTGGCCGCATTGCGGAACCGCCAATTGTAATGTTCCGAAGCCTGCTCTAACTGCTTTTTAAGCTTTTTATCGAAATAGTCGAGCGAGCGCAGTGCATTCCACGCGTTTAATCGTGTTTGTGAATTGCATGAGTCGGATCCAAACTCGATTAAGCGGTCGATTTCAGCTTTTTCATCGGACCATTGCGCCTTCCATTTCGATCGGGTAATTGTCAAATTATGACCATTATCGCCCTCGCGGGCCGATGTTAACAGAAAACCAGCATTTACACCAAAAGCGGTTAATAAATCGTCCGTCATTTCGGCCACGAACTGGGGCGATCCTTTCATCATGAGCTCCTTGTAGAGCAAGGAGTCGGATAGCTCAAAACTACCTCCGAGCAAGGTCCAGGCAGTCGAATACAATTCTGGCTTATCGCCTCGCAACCAAGACAAACCCAGAACTTTACTTTCGTGGTGGTAGGGCTGAATAGTCGGCACCCAAAGCTTCAACAATTTGGTTTCTTTCGGTTCTACTTTTAAATAATCGAGCGGGCTGCCTACCCCGGGAAAACGACGCAGTTCATAAAGGGCCTGAGCTCTCGAAAAGTAATGCGCTGTATCCGCAACAATCGAAAGCAGCTCTTCCCTTGAATACGGGTATATGAACTGCTTCAAAATAACCCCCTCAGGATCGAAGAGAACGTGTTTAATTTTTTGTCCGGCCGGGATGCTCACTTCCCATCGGTGTTCTTTTTCGCTCACGGCCTCACGGCCAGATAGACGGCTTCCGCTTTCCAACACTACCTCCCAGTTCCAACCGAAACGATAGGCTTTCGACGGTTGAATTTGACGGAGTGTAAAACCGTATATTTTTTCGCTTTCCCCTGCCGTAGTATCCACATCGACCCGCAGGGTTGGAACTTCCTTGCTGTAGACCCATTGATCCCAAAACCAGCCCAACGAGCGACCCGCATAATCTTGAAAAGCATCGAGCAATTCATCGGAATCGACCAATCCGTAGGCATTGTTCATCACGTACTCAGAAATCACCGTCCTGAAAACCGCTTCGCCCACTTCTTCTTTCAGCATGTCGAGAACTAATCGCCCCTTTTGATAATGAGTTAAAGAGCCAGCCTTATTGTGCGCCAGCGGATATTTTTGGTTTCCTTGAGCTGTTAACACGTTCTTGTAGTCGAGCCACCTGCTGTAATTCGCGACATCATCGCCTAACATCGCCCGCTCGCCCAAAGCGCCGTAATAGGTGGCAAATCCTTCTTGAAGCCAATGATCGCGACCCGTGCGTGCGGTAAGGAAGTCGCCAAACCAATGGTGTGCCATTTCATGGGCATTTACATAAACGTAATTGCGATCAATTCGGCCCAGATCATCGACCATATACTTATCGTTCAACACCACCGCCGTTGTATTCTCCATGGCTCCATACAAGAAATATTCAACAGGCGCCTGACGGTATACACCCCATGGATAACCAACACCAATCTCCGCTTCTAAATAGGAGAGCAATTGGTTGGTTTCAACAAAAGTAGGCTCGGCCTGTTGGGGGTAGTCGGGGTAAAAATAGTTTTCAACGGGAGTCCCATACGGACTCCTTTGTTGCATCACTTCATATTCACCAATAATAAGCGCTACTAAGTAGCTCGATTGTGGATGTAGCATTTGGTATTTCCACCGTGTCTTATTGCCTTCTTGCTTTTTAAATTCCAGTTTACCATTGCTGATAACCGTGTAATCTTTATCGAAAGAAATCTCGAGGGAAGTAGTTAATTTATCGTGTTGTAAATCGAAGCAGGGAAACCAATGGCGATTTTTTATTCCTTGACCTTGGCTCCAAATTTGCTTTCGACCTTTGCCTTGCCATCCATTGAAATACAGGCCTTTTGTAGGGTTTGCTACGTACTCAACGACCATAGTTTGAGCGCCCTTAGCGGGCGGATTCGGGAATACGTGCACGCCGTCATCATCTTGCCTGTATCTCGCAATTTCACCGTCGATTAGCACCCTATTGACGGTCATACTTTTAGCGTGTAAAAAAAGTGAATCGATCCGAGGGCGAAGGCTTTCCCAGCGATAGGAGGCGGTGCCCGTCACCTCTTCCTTTTTGGGGTTAATATCGAGTACCAAGTCCAATGAAATGAAATCGACTACGCGCTCTTGTGGGATCTGAGTAGAATCGTATGGAACGGACTGGCCGAAAGCGGGTACGGCTAGAAGGACTATAAAAAGCAGTAAAAGTTGTCTCATTTATGAATGTTTTTAGATGCCCCCACTCGATAGACCTTGTATTCCGGTTTATCGAGAATAAGAGGGAGATTGGGATAGCATTCAGTGCCAAAGGCTTGTTTCAGAACAAGTACATATTCGAGCCCTTTTGCCCGTAAGTTGGTGATGTAATCTGGATTTGTGATTTGGTTATTCTTGGCGACCCATCCTTTTCGGTGAGCGAAATACATGGCCGTGGGTGAAGGGCCTGAATTGATCAAGAATAGATCGTTCCGGGAAGAAATAGAATCGAGCTCCGTTTCAATAGATGATAAGTAGGTATAGTCTGGCTTAATTCGAAAGTCGAAGTATTGAGCTCCTAACAACTCCAGTACAATAGCGGCCAAAAGCACAATGCGCACCCGAATACTCTGAATTTGGTTAAGTCCGTAACCGGCACACAAGGCCAAAACAGGCGTAAATGGAATGATGTAGTAATCGTGCTTCGTAAACGTTTCGCCCGCCATGAGCATGATTACAAAGAAGGCGGTGAAAGCGAGGGTGAAGATATAAATGAGTTTTTTATCCTTTTTTCGGAAGGCGAAAATCAGCCCGAAAAGGGCTGCCACAAAACCAATAAATTTGAGTGGCTTATCGTAGAAATTGGAAAGGCCATCCGACCAGTGCAGAAGTAATTCATTCGCTCCATCGCTCATACTTTTCCCCATGAAAAAGTGCCAGAAGCCATAAGTTTCAACTAAATGCGGCACCCAGACATAATACCAATAGTAGACTGTGACTGCGACGACCGCTCCGGCAACAGCAAGCACTAGTTTCCGAATGGGTGGAATTCCCATTTGAAGGTAAACCGGAATGAAGAGAACCATTAAGTATGCCGATGGGATTTTAGATAGAGATCCGACCGCGAAGGTCGCGACAAATAAAGCGAGGTTTAAGATCTGTCTACGCCGATCTTTCGACTCGAGAAAGAGCAATCCAAAATACAGAGCTGCCAAGATAAAGGACATGGAAAAGGTATCGGGCATAACCTTCCGGGAGAATCGGAACCAAATAGAAAACAGAAGTATGATCGTGGAATAGAACGCAATATACGATTGAAAGTATCTTCGAATAAGTAGGTAAAAAAACCAAAGGCCGATGCTCGAAAAGAACAAGTTAATGAGCCGGCCATACCAATGCGCATAGCCAAAAACCTCGCTGGTTCCATAAATCAGGTAATTGAAAATGGGGAACTCCATTCCGGTGATGCCCGTTTTTTCTCCGGCAATATCAATTTTAGGATAGGCAATTCGGGCATCGCCTTCATAGAAATTCCGGGCGACCATTGCCACGGTGCTCTGCCTCCAATTATGGCCTATTTCGAGCGGAGGCTGTGTAATTCCATACAGGCGAACCGCAAAGAAAAGGACAATCCAAAACCGAATGTCTTTAATGAGAGCCATAGTCGATTGGCATTAACAAAAATGGTAAAAGACGCGAACTACGCTGCCTATGAATGGCCTTTCTTTATACGCCAATCTTATCTTTCTTCTTGCGTTGAGTAAGGTCTTTATTTTGTTCGATGTACTCGATGATTTTACTTGCCACATCAATATTGGTGGTTTCTTCAATGCCTTTGAGTCCGGGTGATGAATTCACTTCAATAACGAGGGGACCGCGCGAGCTTTGCAATAAATCGACCCCGGCGATTTTTAACCCGAGAGCGTTCGTTGCTTTAATGGCCGCTGCTTTTTCAGCGCGTGATAATTTTATTACCGACGAACCTCCACCTCGGTGCAAGTTCGATCGAAATTCGCCTTCTTTTCCTTGGCGCTTCATGGCGCCAATCACTTTTCCGTCAACAACAAAAGCGCGAACGTCTGCGGCTTTTGCCTCGGCTATAAATTCTTGTACTAAAATATTGGCATTCATGCCCATAAAGGCTTCCATAACGGAAGTGGCTGCTTTACGCGTTTCCGCCAAAACGACTCCGAGTCCTTGGGTGCCTTCCAGTAACTTAATAATGAGTGGAGTACCGCCTACTTGTTTGATTAAGTTCTCTACATCATCGGGATCACGGGCAAAGGCCGTTTTTGGGATACCCACTCCACTTTTCGTTAAAATCTGGAGGCTCCGCAACTTGTCGCGAGACCGAACTAAGGCTAAACTTGAGCAAGTGGTAAATACTTGCTGCATTTCAAATTGACGAATAATGGAGCTTCCATAAAAAGTGACGGAAGCACCGATGCGCGGAATAATAGCGTCGAGCTCTTCAATAGGATACTCGCCGATATAAACTTTGGGCGAGTTTTTCTCCATCACTGTGTAGCATTTGGTATGGTTTATCACCTGAACATGATGACCTCGTTGTTGACCTGCTTCTACTAATCGCTGGGTAGAATACAGTCCCGGACCGCGCGAAAGGATTCCAATATTCATTTTTCTTGAGTTCTAGCTTTTTTATAACGGGCATTTAAGTTTCGCTGACTTACATCAACGATGAACCTTTTATTCAGTAATTTTTTTCCAATGAGCACTGGGTAACGCATTCGACCCCGATCGGCAAGGGTGAATTCCGCTTTGATTTTCTTTCCGAAGAGTACAACTTGCGTTCTAATGACATAACGATATTCATAATTCCCAAAGGAGTTGCGAATCTTTCTTTCTTTAAATTCATCCGTCAGAAACTTCTTCTTGCTGTACATTTCATGGCTTGGATCCAATACTCGAAAGCTCAAATATTCTTTGCCGTCGCGCTCGATGATTCGAATTTTCGAACAATGTAAACTGGAAGTTTGCGCTCCCGTATCTATCTTGCACGGAACATCTTCCAATTCGAGAATACCGAAGTCAATTATATCTACCGTACCAATTACTATCTTCTCTCGCTTTTTGGCCATGGCCGAAAAGTAAGAATATTTAGCTTTGCTCAATGCCCTCAAATCAGCACATTCTTTATAGTCCGATCGAATTCCTAAAGGGAGTGGGACCTCAGCGTGCTGAGCTGCTAAACAACGAGCTAGGCATTCAGCGTTTCGGTGATTTGCTTTACCTGTTTCCATTCCGCTACATTGATCGTACGGAGTACCATAAAATTAGTGACCTTCGGTCCGATGTAACCGAGGTACAACTCGTGGGGCGCATCCTTCAAATGGAAGAAGTTGGTGCAGGCCGACAAAAAAGACTCGTGGCCCGATTCGAAGACGATTCAGGACAAATTGATTTGGTTTGGTTTCAAGGCGGTAAATGGGTTAAAAATCAGCTCCGTCTCAACGAACGCTATGTAGTTTTTGGAAAACCTAAAAGCTTCAAAAATCGATTGAATATTCCGCATCCCGAGCTTGAAAAATGGGAAGACCACGAAAAGAGTATTCGATCGGCGCTTCAACCCGTGTATCCGAGTACCGAAAAACTCACCCAAAAAGGATTGCACTCCAAGGGAATTAATCGCCTGCAAGAAGCTTTATGGCAGCAAGTAAAAGGACATGTTGGCGACACGCTCGATACCAATTTCATATCCGATCATCGCTTGGTTGCACTCGAAGAAGCCCTACTAAATATTCATTTTCCCAGAAGCATTGAGAAGCTGGAAAAAGCCCGATTTCGATTGAAATTCGAAGAGCTTTTTTTCATTCAAATGAGTTTGGTACAGCAAAAAAACAAGCGACATCAAAAGCTCGACAGCTTTCAATTCCCTCAAATTGGCCCCAAATTCAATGAGTTCTACGAGCGCGTTTTGCCTTTTGAACTTACCGGGGCTCAAAAAAGGGTGCTTAAAGAAATTCGGCGCGATTTAGGAAGCGGGTATCAAATGAACCGTTTACTTCAAGGAGACGTAGGTTCCGGGAAAACCATTGTTGCGCTCATGTCGATGCTTATGGCGTTAGACAACGGTTTCCAGGCATGCCTCATGGCTCCGACCGAAATTCTCGCCCAACAGCACTATGCGGGACTCAGTGAATTACTTGAACCCATTGGACTGGAAATAAAATTACTGACCGGATCTACCAAAACGGCCGCTCGGAAAGAAATGTTGGCCGATCTTGAAGAAGGCGTATTGCCATTTATTGTGGGCACACATGCCCTACTCGAAGATCGTGTGAAATTCAAAAGTTTAGGTTTGGTTGTAATTGACGAGCAACATCGTTTTGGCGTGGCACAGCGGGCCCGAATGTGGAAAAAGAGCGCACTTCCTCCACATATTTTGGTGATGACCGCCACGCCCATTCCGCGGACCTTGGCCATGTCCTTGTACGGTGATTTAGAAGTATCCGTAATTGACGAACTGCCTCCCGGCAGGAAGGAAATCAAAACAGTTCATCGGTACGACGAAAATCGATTAGGGGTCTTTCAATTTATGGAGCAAGAAATCGATAAAGGGCGGCAGATCTATGTGGTATATCCGCTCATTGAAGAATCGGAAAAGCTCGATTATAAAGACCTCATGGATGGGTACGAGTCCATTACTCGGTCGTTCCCCCTGCCCGACTATCGGGTTGCCATTGTTCACGGCAAAATGAAACCGGAAGACAAAGATTTCGAGATGCAGCGTTTTGTGAGTGGCCAAGCGCAAATTATGGTCGCCACCACGGTCATTGAGGTAGGAGTTAATGTTCCCAATGCCTCTGTAATGATTATTGAAAGTGCCGAGCGTTTTGGGTTATCCCAATTACATCAGCTGAGAGGACGTGTGGGTCGCGGTGCCGATCAAAGTTTTTGCATTCTTCTTTCCAAGCGAGAATTGAGCGCAGATGCGAAGGTCCGCCTTGAAACGATGGTACGCACAACGGACGGGTTCGAAATTGCGGAGGTCGATATGCAATTGCGCGGTCCGGGCGATATAATGGGGACTCAGCAAAGTGGATTGCTCGATTTACACATTGCAGATTTAGCGAAAGATGGGCAAATAATGGCTCTGGCGCGTCGAGCTGCCGAGGCCCTACATCGGGCCGATGAGGCCCTAGAAGGAACACAATATCCGAGGGTTGTAGCTACTTTTAAAAGAAAAAACCAGAAAAAACTCCACTGGAGTAGGATAAGCTAAGTAGCTTTGCAGGATGCGAGCTAAGTTTCTAGACAAGATGAACCGGATGTGGCACCGGTCGAACATCTACCACATTTATTTTCGACGCAGTGGGTTTTACACCTTTCTGGGAAAGAACTCCATTAAAATGGGGTCTTTACTCGTTCTTTTTGCCATTGCGCTGTTGCTCTTCCAACACTATGTTGGGGATGTTGGTGAATTCTTTTCGAGCATTTTTTCGAGTATGTCGATCATGGGTGTATTCATCCTATTCTACATATCGGAAACCATATTGGGCATGATCCCGCCCGACTTTTTCATCTTGTGGGCAAAGAATTTTGAAAGCCCTTTTGAAATGGTCGGAATTCTTGCTCTCATCAGTTACGGTGGCGGAATTACCGCCTACATTATTGGTCGGCGAATTAGTTACACGAAAAAGGTAAACCATTACCTCAACACCAAATTCAAAGCACAATTTGAATTTCTGAATAAATGGGGCGGATTCTTTGTGCTGATTGCCGCTCTATTGCCCTTGCCGTTTGCTATTGCAAGTTTGGTTGCAGGGATCGTCCGTTTCCCTTTCTTTAGATATCTCTTTTTCGGCTTAGCCCGATTGCTCCGGTTTTATATTTATGCCGCAGCCCTTTTTCAAATAGGAAGTTAAGGAGGGATTGTTGCACCAGTTTCAAGGGTTGCACTAGTTTCAAGGGTTGCACTAATTTCAAGGGTTGTACTAGTTTCAAGGGTTGTAGTAGTTAAAGTTTCAACGTCCCCCTCTCCGAGGGGGTAGGGGGAGGAAAAAGAAAAAACACGTCCCCCTTTGGAGGGCTTGCCCTTACACATTACACGGTACCGACTGTGTGTACGGGAGGGTTCTTGAATCGCTCAAGTCACGAGACAAGTGCGCTCTCGGGACAAGTTGGTATATAGATTGTCACCTACTTTTTGTAGGACGAGCCACTCCTCCCCCAACCCCCTCCAAAGGGGGACGGTTGGTTGCTTAGGTTAAAAATTGGCTAAGAGTTTAACTATGAATCAATCGACACTTTCACATCTGGTGAAACTCAATGCCTTTCTGTAAATTTGGGCCTTTATAAAACGACCCAGATGAAAATCTCCTACGATTGGCTAAACGACTATTTAGAGCACAACGAATCATTGGACGACGTACTGTCCTTATTGACTGAAATTGGACTTGAAGTAGAAGGAACGGAAACAGTTGAGTCTATTCCCGGTGGACTTCGCGGTGTCGTTGTTGGCCGTGTGCTTACCTGTGAGCAACATCCGAATGCCGATCGCCTCAAAGTAACCACCGTGGACGTCGGAGCCGATGAACCGCTTCAGATTGTTTGTGGAGCTGCAAATGTAGCGGAGGGCCAAAAGGTGCCCGTGGCGACCATTGGAACCACTATTTATCCGCCTGAAGGGGAACCTTTTCAAATTAAAAAGGGAAAACTGCGCGGCGAAGCTTCCATGGGCATGATTTGCGCCGAAGACGAGTTAGGCCTGGGCGAGAGCCACGACGGAATTATGGTGCTCAACGAAGACGCCGTTGTCGGCACCAGAGGAGCCGAATATTTTGATATAAAGTCGGACACCGTAATTGAAATTGGACTCACCCCAAACCGGGCCGATTCCATGTCGCACTATGGCGTAGCACGCGATCTGCACGCCGTATTTCAGCGCTACGGAAGAAAGTCGACTTTAAACTACCCGCACAGCGAATTGGTCAATACCCAAACGGATCGACCTATAGAAGTAGAAGTGCGCAACACCCAAAAAGCTCCCCGGTATGCCGGATTGGTGCTCAACAACATTAAAGTAAGTGAATCGCCTGCCTGGTTGCAAAATAGACTCAAAGCTATTGGCCTGTCCCCAATCAACAACGTGGTGGATATTACGAATTACGTAAACCACGAATTAGGGCAACCTCTTCACGCCTTTGATGCAAAAAAAATTAAGGGAAATAAAGTTATTGTAGACACCCTAGCGGGTGGATCCAAATTTGTTACCCTCGACGAAAAAGAGCGTGAATTGGACGGTGAAGATCTCATGATTTGCGATGCTGAAGGAGGCATGTGTATCGCCGGAGTTTTTGGCGGCATGGCCTCTGGGGTCTCTGATTCCACCACCTCCATTTTCTTGGAAAGCGCTTTTTTCAATCCAGTGAGCGTGCGCAAAACGGCGCGCCGACATTCCTTGAATACGGATGCTAGTTTTCGTTTTGAACGAGGAATTGACCCCAACGGCGTAGTATCGGGTTTATACCGAGCGGCTGTTTTACTAGAAGAACTCGCCGGAGCGACCTTAGGATCCGAACTTGTTGATCTGTACGAGCATCCAATTCCCAACCACCACGTAGATTTAAAACTCGATTATATGGATCGCCTTATTGGCGTTTCGCTCGATCGTCCATTAGTGCGTTCAATACTCGGCTACCTGGATATTAAAATCGTTTCTGAAGAAAATGATGTTTGGGCCTTGGATATCCCGGCTTATCGGGTTGATGTTACCCGACCAGCCGATGTAGTGGAGGAAGTTTTGAGGATTTACGGATTTAATGAAATTCCAGACCCCGATAAAATGCATATGAGCACCGGGCATTTTAATCACCCCGATGAGCACCGTGCAGAAGAATTAGTATCCGAGTTGTTGACCGCGACTGGTTTTCATCAAATGATGGCAAATAGTTTAACGTCTGCTGGTTACGGTGAAGACAGCGTGTACGACTTAGGGGAGAATACCGCAGCAGTGCGTATGCTCAACCCATTGAGCTCTGAACAAGCCGTGATGCGCAGAAGTTTAATTCCGGGCGGATTAGAAGCTATTGCAAGGAACATCAATCGATCGCGCAGAAGCTTAAAATTATACGAATTTGGCCGCGGATACTTTGATGAAGGAAACGGCAAGTACCGCGAAGAAGAATATCTAATGCTCTTGGTCACGGGGCCAAAAGGCGACGACCACTGGACATTAGGGAAGGGAGAAACCAGTTTTTTCCAATTAAAATCGGCCGCCAACAAAGTACTCGAACGCTTGGGCTTAAAAGCGAATAGCAAAGAATCGGCTGGTGTACATCCGTATTTTTCGGAGGGTTTAGAATTAGTGGTTCGCGGAAAAAACGTCGGATTTATTGGATTGGTCAAGAGCGAGTTATTGAAGAAAGCCGATGTTGATCAGGCGGTATATGCTGCTGAAATTCGCTGGGATTTACTAAAACTCATGTTGGCGAATACACGTGTTCAATTTAAGCCCTTACCAAAATTTCCGAGTGTACGACGCGATCTTGCGTTGTTGGTAAACAAGGATGTAACCTTTGCTTCCATCGCCGATGCTGCACGAAATGGCGAACGAAAATTATTGCAAGAAATTGATTTGTTTGACGTGTACGAAGGCAAGAATCTGCCTAACGGCAAGAAAAGCTACGCAGTCAAATTCACCTTGTACGACGCGAGCAAAACATTGACCGACAAACAGGTAGATAAAGCAATGAATAGAATTCAATTCGTAATCGCCGAAAAAACAGGCGCGGAGCTCCGCGGATAAATTTTCCGAGGGCAGCGTGTAATTAGTACACTTTTTTCTTTTATATTAGACCTGACAAAGGAGAATGATTTTTAAATATTTGAGTAGAGTATTTGGAAATCGACAGAAAGAAAAAGTACTGATCTATTAACCCAAACTTTCTTTCTGAACCAAAAAGCCACCGCCCGGTGGCTTTTTGGTTGAACCTAATTGAAGACGAAAAAAAGACCTTATGATTATTCAAATTGTCGCACTCGTTTGCCTAACAATCATTGTGCTCGCGTTACTTCGCCGAAGAAAGTATTAACTACGGAGTGTCGATTGCCCAAGACATGGGCTGAAGAACAAATTCGATTCCATTCTCACTTCCCCGTTGTTCCGTGTTGATTAAGGAACGTTCTCTATCTCTCCGAATAAACGGTACGTTCATCGCCTCAGATCCGCGGTTGATATAGACATCTATAGAATCTCCTTCATAATACCTTGTGTAACATAACAGGTTATCGGAATACGTGTCGTGATAATAAATAATATCCCCGCGACGCAACGCCGGATAGTGCTATCGAAGCTCAATTAATTGCTGATACAGCAAAAACAAATTGCGATCAAAGGCAACTTCATCGGCCCGAGATTGCCGGCCCTCGGGTCCATATACTTCTGGATTAAATTCCAGGTCGGGCCAAATTAAAGGCTTGCGGCAATTCGGATCATCACCACCCCACATGCCCATTTCGTCTCCAGCCCAAATATGCGGGGCCCCGACAAAAGTGAACTGCTGTACCAAAAGAAGCTCTTGTATTTTTCGGGTGAGCGAATCCGGTTTTTCTACTTTGTACCTTTTTTGTGCCGCAGCATCGGGTACGTACTTGTACTTATTCTTGTTGTACAAAGAAGTCGCTAAACGCGGCACGTCATGACTCGCCGCAACGTTCATCATAGCCCTCCGATTTTGAGGCCGAATACCGCGCTCAAAACTCCGCAGACTATCAATGAATTCATTTGTTGATATCGAGTTCGGAGCGGCCGCAAAATAGTGCCTAGCGGCCCGATACCATCGGTAATTCATTACAGCATCAAACATATCTCCTTCCAGATAAGGCGCCGGGTCCGCTAATTCATCGGGCCATGCTTTCCACCACACCTCTCCCACTAGGTAGGCATCGGGGTTTACTTCGCGAACCACCGCTCTAAATTCTTTCCAGAAATCGGTGGGTAACTCCATGGCCACATCGAGTCGGTAACCGTCGACCCCATCACTCGGATCTCCGTCGCCATTCGGATCGAGCCAACGCCGCGTTACATTAAAAATATGCTCCTTGGCGGTCGCTGATTGGATGTTTCCAGAATACGGCCGAAGGGTGTCCATGTGGTGGTACTCCTCTTCTTTTATTTCAGGCAAACCCTTTAGGTTGTACCAGCCCTTGTAGGCGAATTCATTCGAGTCGGACAAAGGCACATCGTAGGAGTCGATCCAATACCAGTCTTTATAATCGGACGCAAACTGTCGTTTTCGAATATCATTCAGAGCCCAAAAATCGGCCCCGGTATGGTTAAAGGAATAGTCGAGAATCACGCGAATGCCCCGGTCGTGAAAAGCCTCAATAACGGCCACAAATAATTGATCTGCGGAGGTCATGATCCATGAATCGGGATCAATGGGGTTCTCGCCTTCAATAAGGGCTATATCTCCATCCGGATCGGGTCCGAAGTTTCGATCAATATGTCGCCAATGACGTGGATCGTATTTGTGCAAGGACGGAGCATCGTTGAGCGGGTTAAAATAAACCGCTGTAATTCCGAGTGAATCGAGGTAATCTATTTGATCCAATACACCTTGTAGGTCGCCACCATATCTGCGGAGCTGCGCTTTTGAATTAAAATTAGAAATCGGATATCCCGACCAATCGGGTCGGTTATCAAATTCTACGAAATAAGGATCGGGCTCATACCAATCGTGCCCCCATGGAGTCACCGCCCACGTTTCGGGCACCCAACCCGGGTAACAGCCCGTGATGTCTTGCGGACGCGGATCATTGGTGCGGTCTCCGTTTCGAAACCGTTCCGCAAAAATTTGATACCACACCACATCATGCGACCAATCGGGCACATCGTGCAGTGAAGTCGTTTTCTTTGCCTCCAAATGATCTTTCTCGTCGGATGCGGGGTTATGGGTACAACCCATGATCAAAAAGACCAATGCCCCTAGTGCGTTTTTCATTTATCGGTCGGTTTAATGAGGTGAATAAGGTAAATCATTCCCTAAAGATTTCCGGATTTGAGGGCAATTTTTTAACTTTGACCGACCGTTCAATCAACTGAACTATGTGCCCGAAAAGTCCTGAACAATTTGAGGTAGTTCGACAGCAAAGCCGCCGACTCATTCTGGATGCCGCCTTGCGTTTGTTCGCCAATGAAGGTTACCACGCAGTTTCAGTGAGCAAAATTGCAACGGAAGCCGGTGTCAGCAAGGGACTGATGTACAATTACTTTGCAAGTAAAGATGCACTGCTCAAAGGAATTATTGACGATGCTCTCGAACAAGCGGAGTCAGAATTTACCTGGCCAGCGGAGGCCTCGCCGAAAGAACAGCTCAGTGCCACCATCGATTATGTTTTTCTTGCCTTAGAACAGCACAAAACGATGCATCGATTGTTAATGGCCCTAACGATTCAAATGCACGAATTCGATTTTATTCACGATATCGCCTTGGCCAAGTTAAATCAGTACAAAGCCCTTTTCACCGATCTCTTTTCCAAACAAGGGTATGACGACCCAGAAGGGGAAGCACTTATTCTTTCGGCTTTGTTCGACGGCATATCGCTACAATACATGGTTTTAGATTCCGACTACGACCTCAACGCAATAAAGAACTCATTGACGAAACGCTATTTAACATGAAGCATTTACTTGTAGGCCTACTCGGCCTGATACTCATCGCGCCGTTAAAGGCGCAAACCGCCAAGGACATCATTACCCAGGCAGAGGAAAAACTGCGCGGGAATTCGAGCCGATCGAGTATGACCATTACTATTGTGCGTCCGAGCTGGACGCGCGAAATTACCACCACGAGTTGGTCGTTCGGAACCGATTATGCCCTTATTTATATATCGGACCCGGCACGTGATGCGGGCACCGTATTTCTCAAACGCGACAAGGAAATTTGGAACTGGCAGCCGAGTATTGAACGCACTATAAAACTTCCTCCCAGCATGATGATGCAGAGTTGGATGGGCTCTGATTTCACCAACGATGATTTGGTTCGGGAATCGAGTATTGTCAACGATTACACCCACGACTTTGCGGGTGATACGGTTATTTTGGATCGGGAATGCTACAAAATTGAGCTGATTCCAAAACCGGATGCAGCCGTCGTTTGGGGAAAAATTTACAGCTACATTTCCAAGGAAGAACTCCTCCAGCTCAAAACCCAATTTTTCGATGAAGATGGTTACTTAATCAACGTCATGGACGGATTTGATATTCAGACCTACAACGGGCGTACACTGCCTCGCAAACTTCGAATGACGCCCATGGAAACCCCCGATCAATACACGGAAATGACTTATGAAGATTTGGAGTTTGACATTGACGTAACTCCCGCCTTTTTCTCACAGCAAAACATGAAACGTATTCGCCCATGATGCTGCTTAAACTAGCATATCGAAACCTTTGGCGCAATAAGCGGAGAACGATCATTACCATCGCCTCGGTATTTTTTGCCGTATTCTTTGCGGTCATCCTGCGCAGCATGCAAATTGGGGTATACGAGCGCATGATTGAAAACGTCGTCGGGTACTACAGTGGCTACATTCAGGTGCACAAAAACGGATACTGGAAAGAACAGACCATTGACGAGGTGACACCCTATTCTGATTCCTTGCTGACTTGGATGGAATCAAAAGACCAAATTGAACAGGTGCTACCTCGACTCGAAGGGTTCGCCTTGGCCGCAACCAATGAAGTAACAAAAGGCGCCCTGGTTAATGGTATTGATCCAGAGCGTGAAGGCTCTATGTTGAAGCTCGGTGAGAAAATGGTCAGTGGCTCCGTATTCAAGGCCTCCGACAAGAGCGTAATTCTAGGTTCTGGTTTGGCAGAATACCTCAAGCTTTCCGCCGGAGACACCTTAGTAATGCTGGGTCAGGGCTATCGCGGCATATCGGCCCGAGGTAAATACCCCGTGGCCGGCATCGTGAAGCTGAGCTCCCCCCTACTCAATGACAATTTGGTGTTTTTACCGCTGGCCGAAGCGCAGTGGTTTTATGGCGCAGAAGGCATGATTACCTCCTACGTGCTCGATATGCGGTACAGCGACAACGTGCCCAAATTCGCTCGGAACATGAAAGCAAAAATGGATACTGCCCAATACGAAGTAATGCCGTGGCAAGAAATGATGCCGGAACTCGTTCAGGCCATTCAGGCGGACAGCGCTGGCGGGCAAATTATGCTGTTCATTCTGTATATGGTCATCACCTTTGGTATGTTTGGTACGGTGCTCATGATGACTGCGGAACGCAAGTACGAGTTTGGCGTTCTGATTAGCATCGGCATGCGGCGCGGACAATTGGCCTTGACGGTCTTCTTTGAAACCGTACTTATATCAATTATTGGCGTTATTACCGGATTAATTGGCGCGCTGCCCATTGTATACTATTTCCATTTGAATCCGCTTCAGTTTGGCGAAGAAGCCTCTTCGGCGATGGAGGAATACGGTTTTGAAGCCGTTATGCCCGCTAGTTTAGATCCATCGATTGCACTCACGCACGCCGTCATTATACTTATTATCTCGATTCTCATTAGCTGGTACCCAACCTTTGTTTTAGCTCGTCTAAAACCTGTTGAAGCCATGCACGTATAAAGTAAACCTATGCTATTAAAAATCGCTTGGCGAAACATATGGCGAAACCGATTAAGAAGTGGAGTAGTAATTACTTCCATTATTCTGGGCATTTGGTCTGGACTCTTCGTTATCGCCCTATCGGCCGGATTAAACGAACAGCGGAAGGTATCGGTGATTGAGAATTCAATCAGTCATTTACAATACCACCACCCGCAATTTCTCGACGATCGGAACTCCAAATACGTGGTTGCCGAAGTTGATGAAATTGTACGTCAACTTGAATCGGATACAGCAGTAAAGTCGTTCACCCTTCGCTCACTCGTGAATGGAATGGCCTCTTCGGCCCGAGGCGGAAATGGAGTCGTGATTAACGGAGTAGATGCTGAAAAAGAACGCCAAGTAACCACCATAGCAGATCATGTTCTGGATGGCTCATTTTTACCGGACGAAGGACGCTTTCCAGTCGTCATAGGAGAAGCACTGGCGAAGAAAATGAACGTTCGTATTCGCAGTAAAGTGGTGCTGACCTTCCAAGACGCCAACAGTGAAATCGTAGCCGGAGCTTTTCGCGTTGCCGGCATTTACAAAACGGTATCGTCGAAATACGACGAAATGAACATCTTCGTTCGACGATCGGACATGCAAGATTTGCTTCAAACGGATAATGCTGTCAATGAAATAGCGGTGTTGATGAACGATTTCGAAGCAATACCCCCATTCGTCGAAAAAGAGCGAAATACCTATCCCGAATTGAGTATTCAGCCTTGGAATGAAATCGCACCTGAACTCGGTTATGCCGATGAAATGATGGAGATTTTCCTCTACCTATTCTTGGGTATCTTATTGGCAGCCTTGGCCTTCGGCGTTGTGAACACCATGCTCATGGCCGTATTGGAGCGCAAACGTGAACTGGGCATGCTGATGTCCGTGGGCATGAATAAGTGGCGCATTTTCTCCATGATTACCTTTGAAACCATTTCCATCGCCCTAGCGGGCGGACCCATAGGCATTCTCCTTGCCTACGCCACCATTCACTATTTCCAATCGGTCGGACTCGATCTGAGTATGTGGGCCGAAGGCCTTCAAAACTTCGGAATTGACACGATGGTGTATCCACACCTCGAAACAAAATATTATTGGTCGTTGGCCATTATGGTGGTCGTGATGGCCATCCTGGCCTCTATTTATCCGGCCCGAAAAGCACTGAGTATGAATCCCGCCGAAGCGGTAAGAGCAATTTAATGATGAAGCCTGTAATTGAAACCCAAGATGTAGTAAAGATTTACCACGACGGTAGCATTGATGTGCACGCGGTAAATGGAGTCGACTTAACGATTGCCCCCGGTGAGTTTACCGCTTTGGTCGGACCCTCGGGGTCCGGAAAAACGACCTTGCTCAATATGATTGGCGGGCTCGACAAACCTACCTCGGGGCGGGTAATTGTAGATGGTACGCAGCTTGAGACACTGCGTGATAATGAGCTGATCGATTTTCGATTGCGGAAAATTGGCTTCGTTTTTCAGGCGTACAATCTTATTCCGGTGCTAACAGCCACCGAGAATACCGAATTCATCATGCTGCTTCAAAAACGCCCCAAGGAAGAGCGAGAAGCCCGAGCCAAAGCTCTTTTAAAAGAAGTGGGTCTCGAAGATAAACTCAACAAGCGACCGCTTGAGTTATCTGGCGGGCAACAACAACGCGTGGCTGTGGCTCGTGCCTTGGCGCCTAAACCAGCAGTTATTTTGGCCGATGAACCCACGGCTAATTTGGACAGTCATTCGACGGCCAATTTGCTCGATATCATGGCCCGATTAAATAAAGAAGAGCAGACAACCTTTTTGTTCAGTACCCACGATCAGCGCGTTATTGATCGGGCTCGAAGAGTGGTTACTTTAGAAGATGGAAAAATCATTTCAGATGAATCGTTTGATCGATAGATTGGGGAAAGCTGCGGCGAAGGTGACGAAATTGACCACGGCTAACGCTAAGGCTAAGGCTAATTTAGCATTGGCTTTAGCATTAAACTTAGCTTTAGCATTTTCGACTGTTTCCGTAGCTCAAGATCGAATTGAGATTGACGGTTACGTTAAACTTCTCGGTACGGTTACTGATATTACCCGAACGGTTCCTGAAGGTCTCCTAGACTTCTCGAATTTACAGTACACCTATTTCGATTATCAGGTGCATAACCGGTTCAACATCGACTACCACATCAGCGATCAATGGCGAGTACAAGTAGGCATGCGGAATCGGCTGTTCTGGGGCTATCAAACCTCTAATTTGCCTTCCTTTAAGGAGAGCATTGCCGCGGACCCGGGAGTGGTTGACATGAGTTTCATTTTGGTCGACGGAGACGATGTTTTCCTGCATACGCTGCTCGACCGAGCTTATGTCGAATACCGTTCGGGCGATTGGGAATTTGTGGCCGGGCGTCAGCGTATTAATTGGGGTGTGAATACGGTTTGGAATCCGAACGATTTATTCAATCAGTACAACTACTTTGATTTCGATTACGAAGAACGCCCGGGAGCCGATGCAGTCCGAACCACGCGTTATTTGGGCTACAACTCAAAAATTGAGGTGGCGGCGGCCTTGGATTCGGCCAATCAGGTAACGGCGGCCGGATTGTATCAATTCGGCAAGGGCAGTTATGACCTTCAGGTATTGGGCGGTTGGTTTAAAAACGACCTAGCGCTCGGAGCCGGATGGGCGGGCAATTTAGGAAATGCCGGATTTAAGGGAGAAGCTACCTATTTTCACGGTCTTCAAAACGAAAGTCCGAACGCCTTTTTGGCAAGTGCCACGGTTGATTATGCCTTTGCCAACTCGTTGTATATAGCGGGGAGTTACTTGTACAACTCGGGCGGATCTAATCAATCTAATTTTTTAGACTTTGGCGGCATATCGAATCCGGCCAATACTCTTTCGGCCAAGAATCCTTTCCCGTTTGAAAGCACTTTTTTCATTGCATCGAGCTATCAGATTACACCGTTGTTTCGGATTGATATCTCACAGATGTTCACCACGGCATTCGACACTTATATTTTGATTCCCAGCTTCACTTATAGCATTACTCAGGATTTAGATGCTTTGATTTTGGGGCAGATTTTCTTTGGTAATCGAATATTCCCGTTACCGGCGCCCTTGCCTACCATTGATGAAGGATTTGGCTATGTGAGCGGATTGGGATTTGCGCGATTGAAGTACTCGTTTTAATCTGGGACGCCCACTAAGTTTTTTGATATCCGGCCAAGTCACGGAATCGGGAAACACAGAAAGGCACGTTTCTTTAAACATCCTCAATACTAGGCCCTAAGGGATACTTTAAGTCCCTGGCATATTTGTACTTGCACTCATTGTAAAAGTAGAATTGTTATATTTACACTAAAAATAAAACTTAACAGATGAAAAAATTATTTTGCCTACTAATTGTTACATCCCTATTTGTTTCTTGCTCTGAATCTTCGTCAGAAAATGTCAATACGAAAAAAGAAATTATTGAAAACGGGGACCCATTAAGCGGAATTTTCACCTCATATGACGCTAAAGCTGAAACCTTATTAAAGAATATGAATCTCTTTGCTAAAGCAGATTTTTCTTATGTGAAGCAACTGTTAGGAGAGGACTTTACATTACAAACAGCAGGAGATACCGCTACTGTTGCATCAGGTGGAGCTGAGGCAATTACCTATTGGAATAATATTCATAGTATTTATGGAGACATCACCTTTTCGGAAGGTAGACTTCAAACGTTTGAATTAAATAATGGCGAAGTGTGGTCGGCTTACTTTGGCGAGCTTTACGCAGTGGGCAAATTTTCAAAAGAGAACTACGCTATTCCATTGCATGTTTGGATTCAATGGGAGAACGATAAAATTATTCGTCAAGTTGACATGTTAGACTCAAAGTTTATTGCGGCAGAAATAACGGCAAGCGAAGCATCTAACAATAATGAATAAGGGCTGATTTAGTCCCGTCTTAAGTCATCAAAAGCCCTCTTTTTAGAGGGTTTTTTGATTTAAATAAATAATACATTAAAAATATTTAGGATAATGCCTATCAATAAGATTTAAATGAAAGTTCAGGAGTGTATTTTATTAAAATAAACTCTAATGGAAACAGTGCTTATTAAAAGGTAATCAAAGAATAAAACGAAATGCTAACAATGTATAAACCCCATTAACAGGAGATTTATACTAATCGTTAGCAAACATTAATAGCATTGTCTTGTCCTGAAATATGGAATTATTGATGTCTCCAAATAAAAATGATATGTTT